>Ga0157363_1004686_pt1 | contig 12649 bp, 11 predicted proteins | sample AttsexASBM1_FD_111477 | JGI IMG/M metagenome (GOLD analysis project Ga0157363, IMG submission 111477) | Fungus gardens microbial communities from leaf cutter ant in Ribeirão Preto, State of São Paulo, Brazil - Atta sexdens ASBM1 | ecosystem: Host-associated > Fungi > Mycelium > Unclassified ...
TAGATATATATATAAATATACCCCTGTGTTTTGCAGCATTCACCTCAAGACACAGTTCACTGGTCTTTTGGGCGTTTCAACCATCTTTGATGTTATCTGGATGATCCAGAATAACCAGAGCGGTTTCATCAAATTCTCGACTGTTGTTTTAACTCTGCTCAAGGTTCTCCGAACTCACTTTGTGCAAGCCTCCAAAGTCTGACCGTTGGTCATCAGATACCAACTTTCTTCTCTTTCCTCTTATTGATGCGGCAGCGAGGTGCGCAGTTTGGTGGACTAAGTGTCGGCGAGAGTGCTACAGGTACCTTGGTAACCCTTCGTATCCTTCATAATACTGAGAAATTCAATAGTATGGTCGATGCCTGGTGGTTTCACCTCCACTGCTCGGGATGGTTATCAAAATCTTGACGATGAAACTCACAATCGTCAATCTGGCCATCCTTCATCCCGGAACGATCCAAAGTCTCCTTCTCATGCTCAGGTATCCGAATCTGGTGCCTACGAGACTGTTTAAAGCTCCATATGGATTCTGTACAATACACTACATTTCGGATTCTGACATATCTCCCCAGCTAGCTATAAATTGTGTTTCGCTCTGTTCGAGTTCATTCACAATTAATTCCATGGTTTCGATTGTCTTGAGTTTGTCCTCCGCTTTCTTCCTCGCGTAGAGCCATGGGCAATCTAGTGAGATACATTCGACTGGCTCTCCAGGCGATGTACCGGCACAAGTAATACAAATCTCATGTGCAGTCAGGACACGGTTCTCGAACGCACTGCTCTTCGCACCGAAGACGGTTAAACTTGACTGAAGAGACTGCGTGCACTCTTCGCAGAGACCTAAACCCCTTAGCAAGGGGGTAAACCCCATTTGAATTACACATACCAGTGAATGATGGTTCTTCACACGCAAAGCACTGATTATTCTCGAAATGTTCCTCGATATTGATATCCCACTGCTTCCCTGGGGAAGTTGGAACAATCTTCTCTTTATCCATCTTTCTTCGCTTACTCGGCGAGGCCAAAATAGTACCCCAAACTGCACTTTTGGCCTTTGGTATTTCAGAAAACCATTGCTGGACGTCAGCCCCTACAAGATTGAATATCCGTTCAAGGGGCGGTATAAGCACTCGAGTGATATAGTAGGTTGTGTCAAGTTGAAGGTTCCTAGTTTCACTCTGAGGAAAGACAGGACCTAGTAGGGTTATGATGCTCACGATTTGCTTATCATCTGTAGAGGGTCTATTGCTCTTTCTGCTAATAGCGTTCCAGGCTCGCCTTGGGTGATCACGTAAGGAATGCGTTCTGCATATTGTGGTTCATCGTTGGGGTCTATCATCATTCTACGTGCAGCAACCACTACACCAGGAGGCGGTGATCCTTTATCACTATAATGACGTTGGAGACCAGAACATAGGATGAAAACTGGGTGGTGCACCTATATGTTCCCATCCTCACTTCTTTGGCGAAGATAAAGTCCTGAACCGAGACTCTGTTCTCGAGAATTTTGTACCATGATTTACAGCAGTAATCCTTCACCTGGCTTAGGTCCTGCGTACGAAACAGAATTCTTTTCTCCGTTAGTCCCCACTTTTGTCATCCAAGAGATCTCTTACTGACTTTATACAATTTTCGACGAGCTTCCTTTGGGCAAGGACACCATCCCGTCTGACAGTCTCGATACCTTTTGCATCAAAGACGGGCTCTTTTTCATCAGGACTCTCATACTTAAATCCGACATAACGTTTCTTCGCCAACAACACGCAGGGGTGATATACCTCATACCAAGTGAACATGAAATCTCCATACTCCAACTTAATCTACAACCACCTACTTTTTCAAACTTAAGTTTTATGGGTGCAGGGTTCCGTAAGGTAATCGTGTCTGCTATTTCGTTACCAATTCGAAATGCTTGTTCCCTCGTTTTTCCAGGGAGATAGCTTATAAAGGATGAGTCTTTTCAATGTGTGCCATGTGCTTATTGACTCACATAAAAAGACTGTCTGTATCACCATACACAACCTAACACTACAATTAGCATTGTTCCATTGAATCTACTGCAATCGGACCTTTGAACCCCACTTCCCATTGTTGTTGATAATATCAATGGCCTAAAGGCATACTTGTCAGTGTGTCGCTCTGAAGAGGAACTGGCCTCTCACTTGTTCCAACGTTTCTCTACCAGTCTGCACAATACTATCTGCAATCTCAACAGCTGGCATGCGGCCTGAATAAGTCGCGCTCGTATATCCGTACGTAACATTGGCGATATACTTCAACGCTAATTGTCGTGCATTGAGGACACGAGACAAGGCCTACCGATATCTTATGTCAGTGTAAACCATAGTCAAGCTACCATTGGACATGCCCTGTCTGACTTAACAGCCCTCATTGCCTGCTTCACCATCACTCTCGTATCTAACAACTCAACGAGCATGCGACCGAGAAGTCCCTTGCGCACTTGGGGTTTCGTATACATGATACCATTTGGCGCGACTGATGTAACGGTGCATTAGATCACTCATGCAAATTTACAGGTAATGCTCACCAGTGATGTGCTCTTTCAAGGTCTCTAGCAAATTGGGAGCTAAATCCAGAGTCGTCACTCCCAGCCTAAACTGCCCTTGAAAGGGAGCAATCCGACCAAGACAGGTTGAGTAGCAATAGTTGTAAGCAATCATCACTGAGGGATATAGAGACTGAAAATCCAAGACTACGAGAGGACTGGAATAAAATGCAGATATAGGCTCCATAATTAGTGGCATACATTCAGCCGCATTTTGTCTGCCAACCTGTGGCAGTAGGTCAAAAAATCGGTAAAATGTTCTGAAGACGGAGCGATAAACAAACATCGCTTTTACTTGGAGATATCAAAACAAAATTCTCAGACTTCGCGATGCGAAACATAAATGATTCCACTTTGAACTGGGATCCACGGCTGATGACAGAGTCAAAATCGACTCCAAAAATGCGGGCGAATTCTCTGACGAAAGGGAGGCGGAATCAGCACTCATCAGAAAACCAGATGACTGACGTACGCAATTTTTGTAATGACTTCACTTTCTTCCAGAATTCGGAGAGTAGCGCAGACGCACGTTATCATATAACGTAGCAGAGTTACCATGTGATCTGGCACCGAACTATTATACCACTTTGTCAATGTTGCAATGGAATAGGAGGGTACCCTATATTATGATCAGCTCTCTGGAGCTCAAGTGAACTGGAAATAGAACCTCTGCTGCAGTATATGGAATGCAACACTGGAGAGAGTATAAGAAGTCAGAACTTGCTCCGATCTCATGATACGCCAGGCATTCAAAATGTGTCTACCGGCGACTTTCAGGTTGGTGGTTATCTGTGATTCCCATCGATCATCTCCTGTCTTCTGTGTTGGAGCTCTAGACAAAAAGTCCTGCAGATCAAATTCTGAGGACTACCGATTAACTGAAAAACTGGTTGATACACCAACACCAAACGCACCATACTGTTTTGCCCGAGAATTCAAGTAACCCCAGGATGTACGCTGTACTTCCCATCCCGTGAGAATGTCAGGGTCAAACTCGCCAACAATATCAGAAATCCTGTTCAGAAGATCAAGTTCCGTATCAACAATATCTAGGGGGAAATCCCGAATACGCTTGGGATTGAGCTGCATATTCTGGATGGCAATGATGCCAGTATGTATATCCTCTGTTCCAACAGTCTGAAGTCCATATATTGCAATGCAGATAGAATCAGATATCGGGTCGGGTACAGATTTCCCAAAAGCGGATGCTATATAATATCAAACCTTTTGATTTATCAGAATACATGTAGGAATGACCATACCTACGACCTCTAAACACATTATAGTCATGTTCTGCTGCTCTCTGGACATCTTGACGGCACGCGCAAATGGAGAGTGTTTGAACTGGGTCGGTCCTTCAATCTGATCGGAGAAGGAGTCTGGAGGTCGATCTTGAAGTTAGCAAGTGGAATCATACCTGGGAGCGTGGTGTCTTTCGATTTGATAATTTTTTTCGAGACCTCGTCTCGTGCTTGAGCCACCGCCGTATTGCCCTTCTGCTAGGCGGCAAGGATGCGAACTCCCACCCAGAATGTGCCTCAAACCATGGATAATTGTAAGGATATTGTACAGATTCTGGGGTGGGCATAAATTCCTCCAGGGAAGCTGTACCTTTGCCTCCATCCAGATGATAAACCAATCCTGCGAACTCACTTGATCTTTTTGATGTATCAGCCTCGTTTGAGTAGAAAGGTGGTTGGTATATCTTCGTCTGGAGCTCGATCGCTTCAAGTCTTGCGATTAGATCAGCTCTGCTCGGTGGGAACTTACAATACATATAGCAATTCATTCCGGAGGTCATGCACTGTTGATATACCCCAATAAGGTACGAAGTGAGTGCTGAAGTTTGAGAGTCTATGCTTGAAGAGATAGCCGGTGTGCCTGAGTCCAATGAAGTATCCCTTACATGCATCAACTCGTCATTTAATTCCCTACCACAGGAGACATTTTTGAGTCTCCGACTGTGTCTGGAAGGTTATGGCTACCCACCGCCTAGCCTCGTTCTCGATTTTTCTGTTGGTGTTTTGTTGGCTGTCTTTGAATCAAATTGGTCCAAGATTAGTCCTTTCAGTGTTTACCTTGCTGTGCTCCTGCATAGAGGGTGATTGACGAAGAAACAATGTCCAAGTTATATACTCACGTTAAAAACAGACCCGAAGCTCGAGGTGTTCCATTATCCAGAAATGGGTCTGGTGAGACTCTTCGAGAAGACTCAGCATAGAAAACGCTAGCGAATGGCAAATAATCGATCTCACCGAGAGTTTGGGATGAATGTGTTATCTCGAGCCCTGCAATCTTCCAAATTTCGAGTCTCTTTACCTTCATAACTACCTTCCTTCCCGCCAGTTTCTTCCTCTTCTTCCTCCATTTCTTCCTCCTCTCCCTCGTCCATCTGATTACACTCTTCCCTTTCATCTGATTCGGTGTTGGCGTCCTCTGTATCTCCAAAATGATTGGCTGCCTCTGCATTCAATAGATCTTCATTCACATCGACTTCACCACTGTCCGGAAAATCGTCAAATGGGGAAAGCACCGAACTATTCCGTCCTGCACTATCGCCTTGAACATCCTTGCCATTTCCTATGCCCCCAAGTTTCCATGTTCTATACTGTTCCTCCCAGAGTGCTTCTGTACTCTCGAAAACGGACATTACTTGGCTCTCCCAGCCCGAAGGATCATTAATGTCAGCTTCCGCTCTCAATGGACTCTCTCTTTCAAGCCGATGCCTAATTTCATCCCACCAATAGGCTTCTGCCACCCATCCACTACCTGGTTTCCTGGATGCTTCACTTGGATCACAGGGTATTTCTGGTGTAAGGTCCAAGCCACGTGCACGACGGCGGTTGCACTCGTCCTCCCAAAGCTCAAGCACGCTGGTTACTAGCGGCTCTGTAGGTCTTTCTGGGCCTGGTATCGCGAGGGTATGATGAAGTCTGCGTTCTGCTAATTTTGCTCGATTCAGGATTGAGGGAGAAATAATGTCCAGTTCAAGGGGCATACACGTTTGCCGAGGATATGGCGACGTCTCGAAAGTTACTTCTGGGTCCATTGTTGTCTCTGCATCTTCTTCAAGTCCTCTCCGTCGATACATGTCTCCAATCTCAATGGATCCACAGCCATATAGACCGAAATCGCACATGAATTGAAGGATGAAGCTCAGGTGACTCTCGTAGACTTGGAAACGGCGACTTAAGACAGAACCAGACTGAAGTATCGCTGCAACACGATTCATTAGCCGTGGGTCCGCCAGCATTATTTTCAGGAATGGCGAATATTGGGAGTGAAATCCGTAGAATTTAACACCCTTGACTAGAAATATTGCGCGTACATATTGAGATTTCGAGGAGTTAGGGTCGCATTTCAAAGACAAGGCAACAGCGTGGTTCAATGACTGTTTAAGATTCCCTATGTATCGTCTCACTGTGAAGGGAAAGTTAGGCGCTCTCTTTGGAAGGTTCAATCCCTATCGCACCATGTTTTGGATGGATGTCTCCAGGATATTCTATATAACAGTAGGGATAGACTTGGTGAACATAAAGGCATGCTCGTGAGCCAATCGAGGATTGGCCGTAGATTCGTAAGACGGGCACCCTTGATAGGTGCGAGTGATCAAGTGCCCCAGGTTTAATAAGTATATAGTCGATTTGGTATATCTGAATCGTGAACAGACCGACCATCACTAGCTGGTCAGAGAAATATTCTATCCAAAGTAATTTCTCACGTGTCACAATTGTTGCGGCGTAACACTTCCCTATAATACAGTACTAGTACGATCAAATAACAGTTAGGATCTGCTGTCCGCTCCACTTTCGACCGGGGCTTATCTTCGCAAATCCCCGAACGTGGCCTGGCTCTACACAAACATACCTCTCCCTGGAATTTCTCGTCGAGTAAGCCACGATTAGAAACTGATCCACTTACCACCCTCCTTCCTCCATGTCTCCAATTTTATTTCCCTCCTCATTTGGATTCCAGATGACTACATCTTTGAAATTTTTTGTTTCAATGATGATTTTCCCGTCAGTCCATGCCAAGGTATAAGCCCCAGGTGCGTCCTCATAGACGAAGTCTGTATACCCTTGGACATCAACTTCTGCTCGGGATTCAATTCTGCGGGTGGCTTTCTCCTCGTCAGTAGCTCGAGTTTTGTCATAATAACCAACATTCTGCAATGGAGTAATTCTGGCAGAGATTGCAGGAACACGGAAATAATTGTGGAGAAGAGCCTGAAACTCAAGCTCCTTGACGTTGTCGGGCGGATTGCTCACAATGAGATTAGTGCCGAGCTGATTTTCCAGCAGCGTGACAATGTATGAAATTTCAAATTTGGGTTCATATTTGGTCGTGATCCGGGCTGTTGGTTTCAGGGCTTCGAGAAAAGGAAGGAAGAAGTGAGCTGAAGCAAGTTCAAATTATTGTTAGGGGAATAGACACTCACTGAACTTGACGGAAACCTCGATATCATTGTCCATAGCGATACCATCAAATGTCCACTTCTCGCTTCTGGCGAACCCATGCTGCGAGAGCTTCATGTGTTCAGGGTGTATGGCGGCTCCAAAGCATGGAAATACAACAGGGATACCACCCCGCACAGGTTTTGAACCGTCTAAGATAGCTTTCGAGGATACGAAAAGTCTTTCCAGGCCTCCTGTCTTCCAGGATATAACGGTCGCACCGTAATGAAGAACTTCGACAGAAGCGCCCTGCAATTTTCATCTGTTCAAAGTACTTTGAACACAGCGCAAACGTTGGAGTGCTTACCTTGGGATGCTTGAGCAAAACCTTATCCTCCAATCGTTCTACCGGCATGAAGATTACTCGGCAGTCTCCGGAACGAAGTGTTTAATAATTATAGAGTTTGGCAACATAGCCACATGTTGCTGGCCAGCAGGATAGGATTGGTTTACAGTGACCTAACCTGCAGCCAGTATGACAGGCCAAGGCCAAGTTTCCCTCAACATCATGAAACGCTTCACTATTAAAAGTGTTGAGATACAATGTGGGGGAGAGAGGGGCAATTGGACATGAAGTAGAAAGTAAATTTGTATTACCAAGGACATCAGGAGAGGGTGAAGATAGGTGTGTATGACAGTGCAATGTAATATTTAGTATGCTGGCTATGAATGCACAATCCTGAGATAGACTAGGAGATAAGAGAAGTCAAGATGATGAGAGGTCCACCAATGTGTAGACAAAAAGTGAAGATTTTGAAAAAAGAGAAAGGATCAAAGAAGGAGGAAAAGGAACCAGTAAAAGTAAGGAAAGTAGAAGAAACCAAGATGAATGTGGCAAGCCTCATTCCTAAGAGATTCCACAAATATTTATAAAGAAGAAATACATTAGACTATCAAAGTTATCACAAACTTTACTAGTCTTTCTTATTTCTAAGAAGAAGCAAATGGCTCAGGACTATTATCAGAGTTGAAGATAGTGGACTTAGTCTCATTTTATTTTCTCTCTTATTTTTATTTTTATTTATTTTTTATTTCTAATTTTCTTTATTAGAACTGAAATAAGAGGTAGTAATGTGACCATCACAACTGTTACAGGTTGGTCATATATATTATTGTCACATTATCATGTGATATAAAGAATGTCAGAGTTAAAGAGAATAAACTTTAATTATTTTTATTTTATTTCTTATTTTTATTTTTATTTCTATTTAATCTCTTATTTTTGAACTTAGAGTTAAGAGTTAGTATAACTGTTATATAACATGACATAGTGTCACACATTGGTTACATGTCACATATCACTATTATAAGTCATGATCATATAATCATATATCACAGAAGTGTCAGACTTATGAAGTTTGGACTCAAGTTTCTTTTGATTTTCCTTTTGATTTTATTTTATTTTTCTTTATTTTCTATTTTGGGAACTAGGGTTAGAGCTTAGCCATGATGATCACACTATGTCACATCAGTCACATCAGATGACATGGTCACAGCAATAGTCACATGATCACATGGTCATATAGAATATAGTGAAAGATTTGAGAAACAATAACATTATACAATGTTATAAGACGAGTGTGTGGACAGACTTTGGCTAGGGTTAGGGTTAGCTGGACATAGATAAGTAATTAATTATTAGTCTACAATGGAGGAAGAGCATGTGACCTGGAAGTCATGTGATAGAAGCTAGAATAGTCTAGAGCGGTCTGGAAGGACTTAAGGTCTAGAAGGATCAAGAGGAGTCTAGATAGTAGTTAGGGTTAGGAGTAACGTCAAGGGACAATGGTTCCTCATGGTGTACACATGGTGCACACATGTACGACGGAGATTAAGAGTATGACATCAGGGCACATATATATGGCATGGTAGCCTTATGGTAGATGAGTAATAGGACATGAGGACGATGCATGGACATTAGAGCAGGTAGATATTGTTGTAGCACGGACCACGTTGTATTTATATAAATAGAGGAGCAATGTAGCAAGGGCTCCTTGTCGAGTTCTCTTGTAATCCCTACTACTAGATAGTCTATTGAGAGCTTTGCTAAAGTCAGCATATCACAAGTGCTGTTCCGGCGAGTGGTTGCTACAACATACAACATGTACAACACATGTGACCTCATAGCTAACACATGGTCTTTAGGGTAGGCTAAATGTAGTAGAGCATGGACTATTGTTAGTTAGTATATATAGATAGATACCTTATACCAAGAACTCTATTGAGTTCTCTTGTGTTAACTCTAATACAAGGTTCTACTTATTGATCAACTCTAAGATCTTTGAGTCATAACAAGAAGGATGTGGAAGGTTCTGGAATAATGATGTCATACTATATAAGATAGACATTTTGTACTAGAAACTTTATTAAGTTTTCTTGTTTTAATACTTTGAAACTTAAATCATAACAAAGAAGGATATAAAAGGTTTTGAAACAATAATATTATAATAGCATAAATATCACACATGGTCTTTAGGGTAGGTTAGATGTAGTTGTTGTGGCAACCACTAATCAAGACAACCAATAAACTACTAAGTAAACTTATATACTACTAGTACAAGTCCTACTCTAAACTATATATATCATCCATAAGTTCACTATACTGTTATCATAAGACAAACATGCTTCAACTATGTCTTTGATGTTATTGTTTTAGTTTCTTCTACCACATTTCAGACCTATAATATCACATTATGTGACATATCATATGACTGTGATCACATGTCTCTTTATTATCCAAAAAGAAAAATCAAATCAAGAAAAATAGATAAAAGGAAAAGAAAATCAAAATAAAATATTAGAGTTCAAGTGTACTATGACAGTAACCAAGTATAAATCATTAGCCTAACATGTTATAACTTAAAGATCTTAGAGTGGATTAATGAATAGAATCTTATATTAGAATTAATATAAGAGAACTCAATAGAAAGCTCTGTATATGATCATCTACCTTATATATCTAAAACTAATAGTCTGTACTCTACTACATTAGCCTATCCTAAATAACTATGTATTTGCCTTAAGGTCAACATGTATATAACATACTATATAATATTATTCTTTCAGAATCTTCTATCTTCTTCCATTGTAATATGTGATTGTGTGACAGTGTGACTGTGACTAATGTGTGATACTGAGTTACACCAAACTCTAACCCTGGCTTCCAAAAATAAAAATAAACAGAAAAGAAAAATTAAAGTAAGAAAGAAATTGAAAATAAATAGAGTCTACTATTTTCAACTTTGACATAATATATATAAGATAAACAGCTTGTACTAGAACTTTATTAAGTTTTTCTATATCAACTCAATACAAGGTTTTTCTTTTACTCTAACTCTTTAAGCTTAAGTTATAATATTAGAACTCAATTTCCATTTCTAAGACTGTTTGAAAACAGAGCTTTCTTTACTTTTTCTCTTATTTTCTTATCATTCTTCACTAAGGATAACATCACTCTTAGTTAAGAATAATTGTCAAGCTTTAGACATAAGGAATATATTAGCTACATAGTGTACCAAAGCTTACTAGTATGTTATAAGCACACCTATCTTTTGTGAACATGCTAGATAGTCTTTTTTCATGTAGTAGCTCTATGTCAGAGTTGTGAATGATGGACTTGGTTTTATTCTATTTTTCTTCTCTTTTATTCTCCTTTATTTTATTTTTAATTTTTAATTTTCTGAACATAGGTAAAGAAGACAAAACGTGACTTGGTGGTCACATCAGTCCCTGTCACTGTCACATAGGTCACATTCTCATGTGACATGATAGAATGACATAGAAGGTTCTAGAGATGATGATTGTTATAATATATATGAGAACTAACATTTTTCTTTTTCTTTTATCTATTTTTTTTTATTGACAATGAAGAGGCATGTGACTGTGGTCACATGACTTGTCACATGATGTGAGGTCATAAAAGCCTAGAGTGGACTAGAGCAGGCTGGAGCAGTCTAGATGGATGATATCAAGGAGTGTTGTTATATGCAAGTTGTCAAGATTGTAAGAAGTGGACTTAGTTTTTTCTTATTTTCTTATTTTTTTACATTTTCAATTTATTTTTCGTATTTTTCTATTTATAGAACCTAGGGTTAGGGCTAGTCATGTGACACAAGAAGAAAGACATAAAAAGTGTTAGAGAGATGATGTTATATAACGTGTACAATACATGTTGGCCTTGAGGTATACATATGGCTGTTTAGGGTAGGCTAGGAGTACATAGCATGGACCATGTGCCTTTAGTATAAAAGGTAGACAATCTTGTAAAGAGTTTTCTATCGAGTTCTCTTGTGTAAACCTTATACAAGGTTCTTTCTTTTAACCAAACCTAAGGTCTTGAGTTTGTAACACAAGTCCACCCATCTGGAAATTACATCCCTGCAGCAATATCATCTCCAAATTATGCAAGCCCACCTTCCATGGCAGCCACCTTTCTTACAACATACCTTACAGCAGTGCTACAACCATCTGGGTATTCTGTCTTCTATGGTGGAGATACTCCTATTCGACTCGGTCTTCCATGACAGAGTTACTCCTGTCAGTGTCTCAACACTGAAACCTCCACTTGGGGTAATAGGGGCTATACCACTGAAACCCTGAGCATCTCCTATAACATTCATTTGTATATAAGACTAGTAGTTACACTGTAATTTGCTAGTTTGATAATTGACAAAGATAATTCTTATTGAACTTGATCTCCAGTGTTCAACAGCAACACACCAAATCAGCACTCACTTCTATCTCGGACTTTTCTCTATTATCTGAAGTTGTGACCATGCAGCAGACAGACAGTGCAGCATATAAGCTGAAGCCAAGGTCGTTTTACAAGTTCATCTTGTAGACTTCCACCCTGGTATGAACTGCACCTGACAAGTGTGTTAACTGTACAGCTACCTCATGGTATACACATGGTGTACTTATGGACAACACATGGACTTTAGGGCAGGAGTAATTATTAGTAGTATAGACCATGTGTAACTTATATAAATAGGGTAGCAATTCAGTAGAGACTTCTTGTCAAGTTCTCTTATGATTCCCACATTGATAGCCTACTTTGAGCTTTACTTGCTTGTGTGATTATTGGACTTTGTGTCTAGTGGTTGCCACAACAATGATGTCATATGGCATGAATAATACATGTCAACCTTAAGGAGAATACATGGTCATTAGGGTAGGGCTAAAGAAGTGTAGCATGGACTAACAGTAGTTTATATATAAGGTAGACAATTTGTACTTAGGAACTTTATTGAGTTCTCTTGTGTTACTCAATACAAGAGTGTGTCTTTCGCTTAACTTAAAGCTTAAAGTCATAACACTCTAGGCTATTAGTCTACTTGTGATCAGTCTATGCAAAAGAATAGTATGTTGTAGACTCAAAACCTTAGAGTTGGTTCAGAAACTAAACCTTATACCGGGTTGATACAAGAGAACTCGATAAGAAGCTCCTATTCTATCTACCACTATATATACTATTCTGTCCTGGTTCGTGCTACAACATTATATAACCAACCCTAAAGTCCATACTCTGTCCTCATGTCCTATTACTCATCCACATGTGTTTTCCATAAGGCCACCATGCTTCCTACATGTGCCTTGATGTCATACCTTTAATCTCTGCTGTATATGTGCA
>Ga0157363_1004687_pt1 | contig 12648 bp, 9 predicted proteins | sample AttsexASBM1_FD_111477 | JGI IMG/M metagenome (GOLD analysis project Ga0157363, IMG submission 111477) | Fungus gardens microbial communities from leaf cutter ant in Ribeirão Preto, State of São Paulo, Brazil - Atta sexdens ASBM1 | ecosystem: Host-associated > Fungi > Mycelium > Unclassified ...
AATCGGCACGATGCCGCAATTTCTCTCTCTCTCTCTCTCTCTCTCTCTCTCTCTCTCTCTTCCTTTCTTTCACCATGCGCGCGCGCGCTCGTCGTGAGTACAAGCAGAATCAAGTCAAGCACCTTCTAAGTTCGCTCCTGTCTCCGCGGTCGTTCGAGTTCACCTCGCCTCCTCGTGTATCACGGTCTTCGTTGATTCTCGATCTTTAGATTCGGCGAGAAACGAGGATAGCGGCGATAACGATGACAATGGTGACAGACAAACAGGCGAGCGGACACGCGCGCGCGCGCGTTCCCGGCGATGCGATGACGATACACGCGCGGCACAAATATTTTCTTCCTCTTGTTTACCCACAATCCGAAACGTGGACGGGTGCCACCACGTGACGCGGCAACCGCGAATCGGCGCCCGGTTCGAAAATCGAAAATCGAACGCCGGGGGCTCGACTCGCGCGAGTCCCCCCCTCCCCCCCGTCCAATTCCAACATCTTGACGTTCCCTCTTCTCTCTGCGCACACCTCTTTCAAGGATTCCCGAAGGAGAATCGACTATTGAGGAGAATTCCCGAGAATGTAAACGAATGGTGATCAGAGATACGGGCTTCCTACAATGAGTCGTTAATGATAGATCAAAAGTAAAAATGAGTATATAATTATTTATGTGATATATTATTTAAATGATGTAATAATAGATGAAATTTAACGATCTTGTTTGGAAAAATGACTGAAGAGCTCGGTTGAATTCGTTCGTTTTTGCACCAAAACGTTCCTTACTTTGATTACGTCGCATGGAAGTGATTTAGTTTTCCTATTTTTCTAAAGTTTATACAAAATTTATCTTAAGATTTGGAAAATCTTAACTTAAATCAACGTTATCCAGTTATCATCATTGTTCGAGGAGAAAGGATGATAGAGTGATTATAGAACTATTATCATAGAGTGATTATAGAACTATTATTTATCAGAGTAGCGCAAATCCTTTTATCTGAGCGAATGCCGACAATCGCGTCTTCCTGTTGGCTGCTTTCCTGTTGCGTTTTCTTATTGGTTAGATTCGACCAACTTTTTTGCTCTAAAGCCTGATTATATCAACATTACTTTGATTTTAGATGAGACTTAAAATTCTGTCTCTGTCTCTTTTTCGTTTTTTGTTTTTTTTAAAACAAGACAGAGAGAGAGTTTCTTAAAGTCAAAATAACGATCGAGTCTATCTAATCTCTATCATTACCTAGTAAACGAGAATGGATTGAAATGAATTGAAATGGATTCAGATTTTCAGAAATATTGAATCACGAATGTTAAAATGAATGCTTTTCAATCTTGAATGCATTTTTATTCATTTATAGGAATTGCATAGAGCATATCTCTATGCCTTTCAATCTAAAAATAACATTAGCTTTTTATGTGTGCACAACAAATTGTGAATACTGTTCAATTCAAAATTTTGAATAAGAAATGCAGTTTTTCGATCCAATTACATCTAATTGAATCTAATTGAATTCAATTGAATCCAATTAAATTCAAAAAAAGTATTCGCTATTTAAATACGCATTCGGATAGAAAAAAATTTCAATCTATTTTAATCCATTCTCGTTTGCTGGGTAAATAACCGCTAAAGTAATTCTGTCGTTGACAAATGCGATTGGTCAATTTTAATGGACTAATAAATAAATAAATAAATCGTCAATTAAAATTAATCGAAATTGGTAACAGTCCAGAACTCTTCTAGTGATAACTGCTAACTTTAATCTTCAAAATCGCGAAGTGTTTATTATAATTATTAATAAATTATTAATGAAAACACAATACGTGGAAACATCAGTTTCATTTGACGATTGCAAACCAATCCGAATGAATCAAAAATATAGAAACGTGTCCAATGACAGCAAGATTCGCGAATACAAGGAATTAATTAATGTAGATGGCGCTGGAATCATTCAAATTGATCACTTAATAAAGCATTTGTTTTATGAAATGATAAGGCACTTTTATGTTGCAAATAATTTTTCATTGTTTACATTTTTGTGTAATTTTTAATGTGTAATTATCATGTTTATTCTTGTTAAAGTGATTTGTTTATATTCCTTCAGAGGACAGCACTTCAAATGATACTCGTGAGTCGCGACTCGCGAACATACTCGACCTTCGCGGATTTCATTTTCGTGCATTTTCGTGATAGCGCGCAACTTTGTCGCGCAGTGTCACGCGAGGCTAGGCAAGGGACTTGGAGGGATTGGTGTGGTGCAGGTAGGGAACTGAGGGAACAGACAAGTGCGACAACAACGGGGAAAGCGCGTCGAAGAGTGGAGAAAGCCTTGTCAGCCCTGTGCTTTGCTTTATTATGATACACGTTCGCGTTGTCGGAGGTCCGTGTCCTGGTCGCGTAAATAAGAGGGTCCTCACGATCGTCGCTGATCGTTGCTGATCTCGCGATCGAGATCCATGAGAGAATCGACGCGACGTACTTGTGCACCGCGGTACGATGCGATAGCTTTCACCGGCCAAGTGCCCGACGAGGTCGCCGTCGAGGTGACGACGGCGGTGCAGGTGGTGAAACTGGTGAAAGAGGATCCGTCCGCGTGCCGTGAATACGGGGGGAAGTGTGACAGCGGCAGGGTGAGCTTGGTCGCCCCGTTGGTCGCCTGCAGTATGCTCAGGGTCTGCGACAGGCGGATATTATGGCTGCGGGTGAGGCCAACACGGCGAAGCCTCGTCAGGAGAAACAGTACGACTATCTGCTCAAGTTCCTGCTGGTGGGAGACAGCGACGTCGGCAAGCAAGAGATCTTGAGCGGTCTCGAAGACGGTGCCGCCGAGTCGCCGTTCTGCAGCGGCAGCGGTAACACTTCACTCTCTCAATATCATAAAACTTTTCTGTGTCCCTTCTCAATACATGTAAAACATTAGGCTATTCTTTTCTTGCTCAACTTCTTGCATGGTTCATCTTTTCCTTTTTTTTCATGTTGGAAATAAAAAGAAAAAATTAACTGTGATAAAAACATTGGTACTTATAATCGAACAATAGTAATGCTTTCCTATAGTTCTTTCTTTTTTTCAAAGTCAGTTTAAGACTTGTGTTCATTTCTACCAGTATAGATTAATTTTAATCCTGTTCACCCTTTATCTTTTTCTAATTCTTCAAACTGGAGGAAGATAAAAAGTAAATAAAATCAAGAATAAAGTTAATAAAATTTATAGTAATAGAAATAGAGATTAGACCTGATCCTTTATTACTTTTTCAGCTTACAAGACTACCACTATCCTACTAGATGGAAAACGAGTCAAGTTACAATTATGGGATACATCAGGCCAAGGTAGATTCTGCACAATTATTCGATCATATTCCAGAGGTGCTCAAGGTATACTTTTGGTATATGACATTACCAACAAATGGTCCTTTGATGGCATCGATAGATGGCTGAAAGAAGTTGAAGAGGTCAGATTTTATTTCATCGACGAATTAAAATTTCATCTGATTATTGGTCCAGTCTTCTAACAACATGCAAAAATATATCTTTACATGAAACTTTACAGCACGCTCCTGGTGTACCAAAAGTACTGGTTGGCAATCGTCTGCACTTAGCTTTCAAAAGGCAAGTGGGTGAACGAGATGCAGAGGCTTACGCAGCTAAGAATCGAATGGCCTTCTTTGAAGTCTCACCTCTCTGCGATTTCAACATCCGTGAGAGCTTCTCAGAGCTCTCTCGGATGGCATTACACAGGAATGGCATGGAAAGATTATGGCGATCCAATAAAGGTATCGATTAATGATTTCTATCAGAGATTTTTATCAGAGAAGATCAGTATTCAATTTATTTTAAGACCGTTTTAAGAATGGTAATGCGAATTTATGATTTGCTTGTGACATCTTAAAACTATTTAAGACAGGTTTTAATATAAAAACCAGTATTAAATATGAATACTAAATATGAATAAAGATTCTAAGGTCTAAGATCTAGGGATTAGAACAATAAGAATTTAATTTGCTTTTCAGTGCTCAGCCTGCAAGAACTGGCGTGCCGTGCGATAGTGGCACGAACAACGGTTTACGGTATCGATCAATTGCCGTTGCCCAAGTCCATCAAATCGCATTTGAAATCATACGCGATGACGACCACATCCCAACTGCGCTACAACGGCAATCGCTCGTTGAGCTCGAGCAAGAGTCTGGGATCACATCATCGGAAGTTACGCTTCGTCGGGGTGGGTCACAATAATGGCGGACTGTCTACGCCCGGCAGCTCACCCGGCAGCATCACCGATTCCCGCACAAGTTGCGTCGGTCGCAATTCCTGCACAGTGTCTTGAGAGTGACAAAGGACAGAAATCAGGGTAGCGGTTACTTACAAAAGCGTCGCGCAGCAATCAGTGTTCTTCCTTCCCTTCTCCCTCTCCGTTTTATCGAGAATGCAAACGCGTTTATAATGTTGTTTCACAATTCATAGTAATTACTGTTAGTATGAAATAGTATAAATATATGAAATTCCACTTTTGTCACTTGCCAACGTTGACGGGATATACTTGTTACGTTTATATCATGAGATACATTTCATATATATTTTTTCACACATCCGCGAGCCGCGCACACAGTTTTCACCATCCGAACGATTAACGAGCTTAAGGGAAACTAGCTGTCATGTATCCGTGCCATCTGTTGTACGAAATTAAGAGAGAGAGAGTCGCGGCACGTAAGCAAGGAAATCGCTTAAACATTATCGAATGTTATCGATTGCAAACCTCGCATGAGTTTTCATCATGTAAAGAGAACGTGTCAGAATTACGAAGATTTATAAGATACCGATATATCACGCGACATTATACGACTCGAGTGTGCCCATACTTTAAAGCCCTTGTAAGCCGCTTTGTTTTTTTTTTTTGGCCGTTGTTGGAAAAACATCCCTTTCCACAAACGTATCTCTCTGTGCGGAATGTTCTTTTTTTTGATCATAAGCTTACAGGAGCAGCGAGTAATGAATTGAAAAGTACAAGTTCGCTAAGTCTACGGTGGTTGTGGGGTAGACTAATGATGATAGCATAAGTGTAGAAAGTTATAGAGCAGCTAACTCGAGATATATTTAGCAACATATATAAATATATACATATATATATATATTTTCACTTGCTTACGACGCGAAAACCGTTTTATCGGAAACTACCGGTTACCGAGCGCGGAAGAGCTATATATTTTTTAAGAAGACGGTTTTATAAAGAGCAATAAAATTGACTCTTTTACGGCACGAGTTTTTACTATTGCATTATGTTGATCGAGCGAGATCGGATAATTTCCTCATTTTTTTTTATCTTTCTCTGTTATCTCTCTCCCTCGATAATATGATAATTGCAAATCGCGCAAAGCGATACGAACTTTATTCTCATCCGTATTCAATGAAATACGGACCTTCCCTTCCCCGAATACGTTATTTAAAAGTATCGTCTTATTTTATGTTACCTAAATGTAAGTCACATATACATGTACAGTGTAAGATTGCAGGAGATGCGTTTGTGTGTAATATAGATAGATAGATAGGTAGAAACACACTCGATCTCTAACAACATTGTCTGTAATAAATCACTCGATGCCAGGAAAGCACATGAGTTGTATATTTATATTACGTTAGAGTTAACTAAATTATATTCTGTGTATATAAAAAAAAGAACTATATTATAATATTGTTTTATATGAATATAACACGATGTGCTTACTTGTCTGTGAGATGTACTAAATAAACTTCACATTAATGCATTATACAGTGCATGTAATCGATAAAGATTTGAAAACGGACTTCCTATTTCGAAATACCAAATTTTCTTTAATAAAAGAGTTTACACGTTTTAATTATATATAAACATTTTGTTACAAGATTAATACTATCTTTCATGTATGAAGGAATATTCACTTAAAGGGGGCCACGTTTTAAGAAAGGAAAGAACGGAAAATGCCGTCCCGTTTGTCAAAATGCTTCTAATTTAATAGCGAAATACTAATTTTGTTGAGTAGAGAGCCTGTTTCATACATTTGCTGTATATAGTAAACACGTTCTAGCTTTTTTAACTACGGTTTAGTTACAGTTTATTAATCGATTTCTTAATATCTCTTTCTTATTAAATTCAATCACTGGAATTGGCAAAATTTTCTTTTTTTAGTAACTTGTAATACTACTTTCTTATTAATTTGAGCATTGTAACTTACATCGATGTATTTCCATCTACACAGTAGTTCTATTTATAATAGCGAAACCCGATTTCAATTTATATTCATTTAATTATGTTCCAGTTTAAAGCACATGCGATTGTATAATGAAAATAAATCGAATATTTATAAACCCATAGACGTCTTATAACAAATATTCAAACGATCCTTTCATAAATAATTGTGTAGTAAATGATTATCAATAAATGTCATACTTTCTATTGTATATTTTTTAAGCAAAAATTAAATTCAGTTAGCGTTGAAATTGACAAGTTTCGCAGTTTGCAAAAAAATTACTGAAAAAATAAAATTCACAGATACGACACGGTATGTTCATATATATGTAATATCGATATCAATAACTGATAATATAAAGATAATTCTTCTCAAAGAAATACAACAACATATAACTTATAGAGATATGACAACAGTAGAGCTTTTTTTTTATAATAAGGGTCGACTTAATATAATTAACAATATCAGTGTACTCTTAAGGTATCTGATATATTAAATATATATCTTCTATACGTATATATCTACGTTTTCCAATATCCAAAGTGACTGTTTGTTATATGAACTTATCGATTCGGTATGTGTTTTTATTATAAACAGTACATGACCGTTCTATCATTTTGAGTATTTAGGTAAATTATTAATTAGCACAAATATAAAAAGAAAAACAATATTATTAGTATTTAACAACACTAAATAAAAAGTAATATCGAAAATAATATATACCATTTGTGAAACATCAATATCACTGGTGATCGAGAACGGTTCCGTAAACGTCACACGCAAATGAGAGCTGTAGTATGCCAAAAATCTCGGATAAGCTACATGATTACTTCTATTACAGCTTAACTTATATACAAACGTGTATATATATATATATATATATATATATATATATATATATATATATATATGCATAATTATAGTAATGCTTATCACAACGGTGTACTATTTTCCTAAGGGAATCGTTACATTTAATTAACATTCGATTAAAAATATGAAGACAAGTTTCACGAACAGCCAACATATGTCTAATACGTCCTATTCTTAAAATCAGGTATACATATATTTTATATATGTATGTATAAAATACATTAGAGTCAGATAGTTTAATCGCATAAAATAAATAAATTTTTAACATAAAATAAGATCAAACCTCTCGATATAGCTTTCACGATTATCATTTTCGTTTTTTCTTTTTTCCTTGAGACATACGTACAGCTTCATTCAAACAACAATTACACTTGATCTTTTCTAATGTAGTAAACAGATCTCATAAATCTTTTAATGTGAAACGAAAAAAATTTGCTTACAAAATAATATAATTATTTTCATCATCGTTACAAAACTCGTAAAAACAATTTAACAGTAGTCGATTTTACAATATCATGCACATATATAAACTTTTTAATATGCTTCAGTCAGTGATCAAAATCAAATGCCAAAATATTGAATGTACTTGAATCATGCATACAATAACAATAAACACAAACAAATATTTTGAAGCCTTTGTTAGACTACTGAATAACAAACACCAATAATTTAAAATGATATGCATCAGATAATTTATTTCGACTAAAAATCGTTTTACAATCAATCATGTTAAATTAATTATTCCGCAGTCGATCACTCACTAAATAGGCACTCCAATTCTCATAATCTGAACGATTTTTAACATAGTTGACTAAGAGGATATCCCGAATACTTTTCATTGTAAATCTTCCCCAGAATTGTGGGGTGTGTCACGAATAATAAACAGACTCATTATACTAATAAGATTTATAGGACGAAATTTTTATGAGATCTGTATGCTAGAAAAGAAAAGACGCGAATATCATGAAATTTCTCAGCAAAGGTATCGACTTCACCTGAACTCGTAAATTTGTATACTGTGCTCTGGAACATGTCTCAGATTCAAGGATTGATACCTGAAACAATATTCATAAAAGTATCGTTTTAATCATTTCGTATTGTATTTGCGATATGAATTTTTCTTAAATACAACATTATTGTATCCAGAAATTAAATATCATTAATTAGAAGTAGTTAGCATTACAACTACTTACGATACTCTAACTTATAATATAGCGTTTTACCATTCGGAACTACGATGATAATAAAAGCCTTCTATCGTGGCGGCGGATTTCTGGAAGCAAATATAGTAAAATCCTGCAAAGGAGGCACCATTGATATCTTTGATCGTATGATCAGGTACCAGGAAGTGCTCCTTCCACCTCATAAATACAAAATCTGTTCCTTTCAGTGCCTCGTAATCAAATGTATCGGAATTGAACGTTTTGGCGTATTGGCAGAACGACTCAAATTTACTCTACAGTGAGATTGAGAAAAATAAATACAGATATAATATCAGCGACGAACTACATATGGCAACAACTTGAGTGATAAGCTTACGAACCCAGTGTTTCTTGTCAACATCCTCATCAGCATCCCATTTGCGAGTCAAAAAGGGATATTTTTTCGAGATGATTTCGCCGTCAAAGAATGTCGTCAATGTTGGAAACTCTTCCGTAAGACCTTTGATCTTCAGGTATCCACAGAGATAACTGTTTTCCTCGTCCACATGCTGCAACGGGACAAACGCAATATAAAGAATCAAACTGATCTCATCCCATGTGTACCATAAACAATCCTTTCAGCTTATGTCAACTTTAATTATACGCAAATATGCGAATTATCTGCTGCAAAGAGGAAGGGAGAGAGAGAAAGGATGAAGAAAGAATGAAAAGAAATGATTAATTTCAGACATCCTTGCCGTCGTCGAAAACGTTTCCTCTACATCCGCTTCGACGGGATCACGTTCGCCAAATTGTGGCGCAATTTCCGAAAAATGACGACATAACGGCGGCGCGAACGACAGTCGGGTCAGGGAGAGGGGACATGGCAAGGAATGCATGACTAACCTGCAAAACCACCTCCACGTCGTAGCTGTTGCCCTTGGACTTTTGCGAGCCTTGGAAGCGCGAGCCGTTGTAAAGCAAGGACTTGGTGACACCCGGCTGCTTCGAGTTCGCGGGTGGCGGTGGAACCACGTCGACCTTCACCGGCATCCTCGCACGGCGTTGCTCCAAGCTTGCGTGCAGCGCGTTCAATTGTGATCCGCGACGGCGACGGTGACGGCGACGGTGACGGCGATGACGACGGCAGCGGCGGCGGTGACGACGCGCGACGCGGCGCCCCGCATATCACGATAGAGTGATCGTGTCGCAATGACTGCCGGTAATCCGCGGGGATACGGACGTTTTTATGCACCCAGCCTCGAACCCAGACTACGAGCGAGTCCAGGGTACTTGGTGGTTCCCCCCTCCCCCCGCGGGCGAGGAGTTCTCTCCTGATTCCAGGAGTGTTGCGCCTCGCGTGACGCGTCGCCGTTTCTTTCTTACCTTTTCCTTTCTTTCTCGTGAAATGGCCAGACGAGGAAAATTTCAACAAGAACCGAGCGTCCAAAGTTACCCGCTCTCGAGACGACGAGCGCCGGAAGCCGCAAACTTGACGCCGGAAGCTCTCCTCGAAAACATGGCAGCCGTTTGAATCCATTTCGAATCTGAATGAATCGTTCAAGATAAATAATAAGTACAAATTCGAATAAATTTTGTTATTTTTACTTTATTAAATAAATTCGCGCATAATTATTCGATAATTAATTACTTAATATTCAATGTTATTAAAAACAATTACAAATATATTTTGCAATATTGAATCATATCTCAATATCGTAAGTAGATTGGAAGTGGAATATAATTAATAATATAATTGGCAATTGCGAAACTATAAATAATAACAAAAGAGAAATAAAAAATTAATAATAATTAGCTAATAATAATTAGCTTATTTTATTCAATATTCTCTTGCAGGCAAATTGCATGCTTTGAAATTTTAAGATCATTCTAAAATTACCAGGTAAAATTGCAAAATAATATAACTATTAAATCAGACATCATGTTACAGCTGTTAGCAATTTCCATTTTTCCAAATTAGACAACTTCAACGGATTTAAGACGCTGCACTGACCAGCCGCCCTGCGAACCCGTGACCCAACCTGATCTACTTTCCCTTTAATGTCAATTGATGCCAATGCAAGTATGGCGGAATTTGGCGATACGAACTCGCACGAGATGACAGAGAATCATGTCGATAAGCGGTGCAAGAATCAGTGGGTGCGATTGAACGTGGGCGGGACGTACTTCCTGACAGCGAAGACCACTCTGGCGAGAGATCCGAACTCGTTTCTCTACCGGTTATGTCAGGAGGACTCGGATCTTATTTCGGACAGGGTTAGTTGACACTGTTTCTTACCGGGAATTTCAAACGAATCCGTCCGAACAATCGTCGTGTTTCATCGTCTACATTGACGTTGAGAATGACGACGAACTTTTCCCCAACGGAGATCCTTGCGCTTCCTCTATCGAAATGCAGTGAATGACTTTCCGTTTTGTTTTCCCAAGGATGAAACAGGAGCATATCTGATAGACCGCGACCCTATGTACTTCAGTCCAATCTTGAATTACCTACGCCATGGTAAACTGGTTATCAACAAGGATTTAACAGAAGAAGGTGTACTGGAGGAAGCAGAGTTTTACAATATTACTGAACTCATTCGACTAGTCAAAGAGAGAATTATTCTGAGAGACACTAGACCGCAGAGGGATTCCAAGAAACATGTCTATAGAGTTATCCAGTGTCATGAGGATGAACTGACACAGATGGTATCAACAATGTCGGACGGATGGAGATTTGAACAGGTATTAATAATTATTTCATTTATATTTACTTTATATTTTGTTAACTAAAGACTGAGTATTTTCTAGCAAGCAACATGATATGATAATGTTTTTCATTGAGAAAACTAAAGCAATACTGATTATAATTGAGTACAGATTGGTTTACATATATTTTCAATATTAATAAATAATTTAATCCTTTTTAGATTATGAGATTATCATGATAACAAGAATATGTAATTAAAAGAGTTAAATTGTTTATTAACATTGAAATTATGTGAATCGATTAAATTGTACTCGATGTGTACTAGTATTGCGCTAGTTTTTTTACTGTCAGAAATTAAGATTGAAATTGATTAGTTGGAAGAAAGGAAACCAATACAAAATTTAACAAACTTTGTTTTGATTGGTCAAATCCAATCTCATTTCTCAATCTCAATTTCTAATCTGATATATGTATAATACAATGAATTATTAGATTCTTATTGTTTGTCAATGTTAAACAAAGATGAAATGATCACTATGCTATGTTGTATTTCTTGCTGGAAAGTGATTATTTCTTGCAATTTCTTGCATACTTACTATTATATTAACGATATGCATTTCTTATTGCTTTTTTTTAAATATAAATTCTGTTTTTCTTTTGTTTTTATAGCTAATCAACATAGGTTCTCAATATAACTATGGTAATGATGATCACGCGGAATTTTTGTGTGTGGTAAGCAGAGAATACGGACCTAGTCAACTCAGCTGTAAAGAAGAGGAGTCTACGGATCGCGTCAAGGTACCGCTATCCTATTCGACTGTCTCCCATCCTTATTTGAGCCAAAGTAGCCATGACTGACGCGATCATTTTTATGTTTTTGTTGTATCTAAGCTGATATGATAGATGCGGGTTTATTAGCTATTCGATCACGTTTTTACTAAGTACCTTCATCATTTTTAAGTAAAACTATGTATCCCCTAAGTAATTTGTGTCGGTATTATTGTTTTTCATGTTGGATCGCATGAGATAATTATTAAGGCAATAAACATATTATTTACATGGAAATGCGAATGCTTTCCTGTCTGAATGAAAAGATATTATAAATTTCTAAGCACTCCATAAGCAGTATCTATTATTATATGCTAAAGATCTACTCTTGCAATCCAATATTGATTTTTCTTGATTTCTAACGCTATTGTAAAATTAAATAACACATTTTTTTATCAGTTCTAATAAGATAAAATTAAAACAAGCAGTATTATTTTTGATATTAACAATTTGCCTCTACTGATGGTTGAATTGGGTTGGGTAGAAAACCAAAGATGAGCTTTATCACTATATACACGATAAAAATGATTTATATATACATATTTATTACGAGATTGAATTTTATCTCATGTTTTGTCACTTACGCTTAATTCAGCAATACATTTTTCTGCATATAATATTCTTGACGATTGCTTAGAATTATTTTGCTTAATTGTTTTATAAAGGGACCAAATGAAAAGGAAAACAATTTTGTTGTAGACATGAAATGTTCAGCAACAGATTTTATTAGGTGGCTTAATATTTTCTTCAAATCAAATTTGGAATAAAAACCTGTCAATCAAATTTTCAGTTTGTTTCATATATATATTGTGTGTGTGTGTGTGTGTGTGTGTGTGTGTGTGTGTGTGTGTGTGTGTGTGTGTGTGTGTGTGTGTGTGTGTGTGTGTGTGTGTGTG
>Ga0157363_1004688_pt1 | contig 12647 bp, 7 predicted proteins | sample AttsexASBM1_FD_111477 | JGI IMG/M metagenome (GOLD analysis project Ga0157363, IMG submission 111477) | Fungus gardens microbial communities from leaf cutter ant in Ribeirão Preto, State of São Paulo, Brazil - Atta sexdens ASBM1 | ecosystem: Host-associated > Fungi > Mycelium > Unclassified ...
ATAAATACTTATTGCTATGAGATATACTATATATTATTAGAAATAGTTTGATGAGCACTTTCCAATGCAAGTTTGATTGTGCAAATCCTTTTAGCTGTTCATAAGATATTAACAAACAAAGATTTTACAGTTACTAATGACCTAATATTTTGGTTGTTTATTATTGCTTTTGTACATCTTGTATATATGCAGATAGTCTTTATTTGGGGCTTTCCAGCACAACTTAGTCTGTGAAAATTAGTTTACTGATTGTGGAGATACAAGCTGAATGAAGTTTATAACACTAATTAAAATTTCTAATAATATTTTACTACTAAAATATCTACTTGGAGATTTAATTAATTACTTTTTTAGTTTAATATATATATATTATATCAACAATTTATTACATGGAGCATAAGGGCAGACTATGGAAGCTATATTGTAACTTCATATATTCAGACTGAAGTAACATGAATAAGAAAAGAAAAAGAAGAGAAAATAAAAAAAAGTCAAAAGAAAAGATAAATAAACAATGAGAAATCAAACTTATGTAGTGATACTGAGTATATAACTAATAGAGAGTAACTATTCAAAAGAAAAGGCACTAGGGTTAAATTGAAAAAATAGCATAAAGTAAGCAACTGTATTTCTTCTCAAATGTCATATGCAAGTCCACCTATCTGGAAATTATATTTCTGTGGTGATACTATCTCCAATTATACAAGCCCATCTTCCACAGTGGCTATCTTTCTTGCAACATGTCTTACAGCAGTGTTGTAACTATCTAGGTATTCTATCTTCCATAGTAAAGATACTCCTATTCGACTCAGTCTTCCATGACAAGTTACCCCTGTCAGTGTCTCAACACTGAAACATCTGCTCAGGGTAATAGGGGCTTTATCACTAAAACTCTGAGCATCTCTTATAATATCTATTCATATATAAGACTAGTAGTTATACTGTAATTCGCTAGTCTGATAATCAACAAAGATAATTCTTATTGAACTCAATCTCCAGTGTTCAATAGCAATACACCAAATCAGCACTCACTTCCATCTCAGACTTCTCCCTATCATCTGAAAGTGTAGTATATAAGCTGAAGCCAAGGTCATTCTACAAGTCCACATAACTCTGAGTCCATCTTATGGACTTTCATCCCAATGTGAACCACGTCTAACATTGGGTTCCAATATTTGTTAAGCCTTTTACATTTATATAGAATGTGTTATCTTGTTTCAATCAGATATGTACTACATAGGCATGAGAAATTTTCCCTAGGAAAGAATCTTAATTGGTATTTTCTTATAGAAGAATGATTGATAATGGCTCTGATAGCTTGAGTGGATAATGAGTTTGAATGTCTGAAGTGTTGTAACCAAGGACTACCTTTAATGCTTGATAGCTCAATAGGATTTAAATCATCATCTAATAAGTCTAGGAAATTTCTCCCTTTAAAATTTGCTGCTTGAAAAAGCATTCTCTATTATGAGAGAATCAAATAGTACTTATTTTTTCTATAAAAATCCCAGGATGATTTGTATGGAAACAAAGGTATGGGAACTATATTTTTGGAGTCTTTGTCCACCAAATAGTATAATAGCCACTTTTGTTTACTAGGACAATCCCAGAATTCAATGTAATTGCTAACATCTTTTAAAAAGAACTCTTTAAGTTCCTGAGATATTATAGCAAAGTGAATTTGGTATGGATGTGATAAGGAGTCAAAAAATTTTCTGGCAACATGTAGGGAGTCTGTAATGACTACTATATGATTAATGTTAGCAATATCAATTGCTTGATTTATACCATATCAGATAGCAAATAATTTGGCTTCAGTTATTGTAATATTGACTGCTCTGTATATTGTTTTAACAACAGGTTTATTGAAAGAATGTATATGTGAAATCAATGTGGTGATATGATTCTTGATACTAGTGTCAGAAATGATGATTGCTGAGAAGGGATTAGATGATACACTAAACACTTTGTCATCCAATTTTTCAATATTTTTTTTGATGTTTGGAGAATGAGAATAGAAAGAAAAATGATCTGAAAATAAATCTATAAGACAGTTTCCTAGTTTAAATCTCTCATTGAAAAAATAAAATAAAGGAGAAAATTTGTTACACTTGTTATCTACATTGATAAGCAGAGATTTCAAGTGAAGTCTTTGTTTGGGTATAAGATAATTGATAGATGTGTTATGATGACTTTGTTTTTATGACCCACTAGAGTTGAGAATGCTACTGATGATATAATTGGATGGGAGAGATGATTCTTGTAGCAGGAATCTTCTATAGAGTTTTTTCAAGTGAAGATGTATAGGAATGATTCCAGATATGGCTTCAATCCCTAGTGTAGGAGAAGTCCAGAACACACCTAATATCCAAAGTACAGCTCTTTGTTGCATCTTTCATAGTATGTTGAGATGATAATATGTTGGAGCTTTGTTGTAGTACCACAATGGAAACCCATAGAGGGCTATAGGTAAAGCACAACACCTATAAAGTCTTCTTTTTTAAAGAGGGTTGATATTTCTCAATGAATTTCCTAGCATTTTTATACACTTGACTATGAAAATTGCCTTGTTAATATAGAAATCTATATGACTTCTGAATGTGAGATTTTGGTCAAAAATGAAACCAAGATATTACTATGTATTTTTGGAAGTAGAATGAGACCTCCTAAGACAGATAAGTTGAGAGAAGGAGGATTGAACACTCCTTGAGACTTAGAAAAGTGGAAAATGTCAGTTTTTCCATGCTTTACAACAAGACCACATCTTGTAAGCAGAGAAGATACTACATTATAGCTATAAAAAAATTTGTATTAGAATGTGATATAGATTTGTTTTAAGAAATAATAGAAATGGATATTTTCAAGATTTTTAAGCAATTTTCCAAAGAATGAAAAATAAGAGATAAATAAAAAGCAGAGAAAATTGAAGAAAGTGCAAATCCTTGACTGACACTAATGTTTATACAAAAGAGAGGAGATATAAAATTGTTCCAAAGATATTTTGTTTTCCTTTTTACTAAATAATTTTTGAAAAAAGTTGAAATTTTACAATCAAGTCCCGTCTTATCCATGATAAGAGGAAGTAGCTGATAGTTAAGGGAGGGGAAGAATTGGGCAATATCAAATGCTAGTGTGCTCATAGTAAGGTTTTTAACCTATCCCAATCAAATAATGTAAGTGAGAGTGATTCCTGTATCCATGATAGATCTTTGTTTGAGATCTCCAAGTTAACAAGAATAAATGAAATTATTGGAAATTGTGTGGAATTGAAGATGTTCTCCAATCATTTTCTCAAAGAGATTTCCTATTATGTTAAAAAGAATGATAGGGCAAAATAATTTGGGTAAGTCATAAGATTTCTTGTTAGGAAATAACAACTATCATTAATATCTTGAAATGAGATGGCCAGTGTCCCAAATTTATACAGGCATTAGTGATATCAATGAATTTACTGATATACTCTTTACTTTTGATGATTGTTTTGATATAACTCTATATTAATTTATCAAGACTAGGAGCCAATAAATTGTTGCACTTTTCAATAGCATTGGTAAGTTCTTCCTTGGAAAACAGGGCCCACTCTATGATGGCCTTGTCTGGAATTTTGTCTAGAAAATAAATGTCAACTTCCTGGAATTGAGCAGAATTGAAAGAACTATGAAGAGCATTCCATAAATCTTCTAGTTTAATACATGGACATCCTTCAAATTGAATAGCTTCAATAGCTAGAAGTTTGTGTTTCTTGACCCAATTTATTAGTTTTCATAGGCCACACTTCTTATTTGCAGTTTCATTATTGAAGAAGGTTTATTTGGATTTTTTGACTGTTTTTTTGAAGTCTTTCCAATTTTCTAGACTGTATGTCTGTCAATATTTATTTAGTGTTTTACGACAATTTTTGTTCCACCAAGCTTTAAAGTGTCTGGTTATGTTGACTGTCTTTGAGTGTTTGAACCATATATTCTCAATTTTGATCAAGAGGTTTTAAATGATTTCTTCTAAAGTTTCAGAATTTCAGATGGATGAAGTATTCAAATTTTTGATACTTTGAGTGAGATTCTCAAGAAATAGACTTTCTTCATTACTTCCTTTGATAAAAGATTGTCATTTGGTTAATATGTATTCATCACTAATGGATACATTAATAGTAATTGGAGCATGGTCAGACAAAAGCTTCCAATCTGGATAGATGTAATGATTATTGAATTCCAACAAAAATGATTGAAGAAACACTAGATTTAAGATGGAATTTGAGTCTTGATAATTGCCAGAGAACCTAGTAGGAAGATTTTCAGTAGATTTAGAAATTTCAAGTGAAAATGAATCTGCTACATCAAAAAGAGTATTACTATGACTAGAATAAAAGAAAAATTTGAATCCCATAGGTTGTTCTTAATGTTAAAATCACCTGTCATAATGATAACATTATAAATATTAACCTCAATATCCTTAAGGCCAATTGAGATGAATTGAAATAAATGTTGATTAAAAAAAAAATAAAACCCTGATTGAAAAACAAGATATAGGAAACATCTCTATAATTAAGAATATCATTTCACAAAGAGAAATAAAGAAGAAAAATACAAATGTTAACATATGTCAAAACTCTCAGCAAATCAGGCTGGTTTATTAGAGACCTGGCAAAAGTGAGCCAGTTAGAATGATAAGGAACTCCAACTAGTTCTTTTCCTTCACAACTAGTGAAGCTAGGGATAGATCAAATAATTGACTATGGAGGTTTTTGAATGAATATGATATCAAATGATGTTTGGGTTTCTAGAATGGTATTGATAATGAGACTGTTTTTGTGAATATTTTGAGAAAAGAGTTTTAAAACATCACAAATCATTGTGAAATCCCACTCATAGCTAAGTGAATTGACTTAGTCCTGTTTTCACAGATCTCAATAGTCTTTTTGTTGTACCATTCCCAGTTAAACCTATGTTTCCAGAACAGACATAAGTTAGAGTCTGCCTGATGGTCACCTTGGCAATTTGAACACTTAAAAACATGTGGGCATGGTTTGCCTTTTTTAGTTTTAAGGTATGGTGGATTGATCTTGTTATTTGCTTTGCAGTACCAACTAAATTAGCAGTAGTTTTCAGATTTATATAGACCATTGCACTTGATATATTTTGCTTCTTGAATCCTATATGATAGGGTAGTATGTCCCCATTTCCAGCAATTTTTACATTGAGGTATGCCAGAGTTCATATTGGCTCCTCTAATGGTAGCAATATACCTTCTAATATTAAAGCATTGATTGATAAGACCTTTGACCTTGCTCCTGCTTTGAATATTCCAAATGTCAATCCAAATAATAGACATATCCAACTTGGGAGAAACTTTGATAACTCATAGTTTTAAAGCAAGAACAATATTATCAAATATTTGGGTTTGTTTGATAATATTCTCAATATCTCCTAAAGAAAAATATTCTTGTAAGTTGTTGTAAGGAAAGCAAGGAATGCCTATTATTTTCAAATAAGACTTGGATTGTGGAAGTCAAGAAACTTCAATGCCAGAGATGTCAATATAGTCAACATTTTTAACATAGTTCTCAATAATGTGTAAATCAGATTGAGACACAACTTTGCATGTAACCACTGTAATGTTTGACTAATCAGATTGAATGAAGTCTACTAAAACTTCAGATTTCACATTTCTCAGTGACCTGTTGATATTAGCTATGTGAAGTGAGCTATCCTTCATAAATTTTTCTATATTATTACTATTTATCAGGATAATAACTTGTTTTTCCTAAAGATCCTTTTATTATTATTTGGATATGTGGCTTTAGCTTAGGACCGCTTTTGACAATGTTTTGAATTTGGTCAATTTTCTTTACATCCAGTACTGGAAAAGCATCTTTGATCTTGATAACCTCAGCTATGCTAGTAGTCAGTTTAGAAACATGTACATATGATTTTTGAGATAGTTTTGTAACTATTACCAGTTTGATATTCTTGAAATATTTAGAAATTTAGTTAACCTTCTTCTGAGATTTGGCAGGGATGGGAGGAGAGATCTTTTTGTTTGCTGATGGTATTGTTGCTCTTGTTAAATACTAGTGTCACTTTAGGAGTGAATTTTGACAAAATTTTCTGTCTTAAAGTATTAGAATTTTTATCAGCAATGAGAGAATTTCATTTGGACTGATAAACAAAAGATATAAGGTTTTAGATTATTTCACTAATACCTTTGAAATCCTTAATGTTGTTGAACTTTGTAGAATTAATTTGTTTGTTGGAAATATATTTGGCAATGAAATTCAAAGAATCCTTGATGTTTTTGGAATCTGAAGCTAAATATTCAAGGAATCTATAAAGGGAGATAGGATGGAAACTTCCATTTCATAGATTAGATTCCATAGGACTATTAAGATTATATAGTAGTTGGATATTGATGATATTATTATCATCATCAACACGAGGGAGCTTTAAAATACTAGAAGTTTTGAGGACCAGGCCTTTGATCAAAACACATTATCTTATTGTGTTATCCTTGAGGTTAGCCATCTTACTGACATGATTGTTCTGTTTCTTTGGTGTTGTATAAGATAGTTGAGGCAAGTTGGCAGCATCCATAATTGTATCACTATTTATATCATTGTTCATCTCTATTCACTTGCTGTAGACTACCAATGATACAGTTGAGGATACTAAAGAGTCACTAGAAAAATGTTTGTTAGAAGTAGATATTCTACTTCTCATCTCATCATAATTATCAGAAGTATTTCTGATTGTATTTGCAAAGTCTATCCCCATGTAAGTTGATACATTCATGGTTGGTAAAGTCATATTTGTTGTTGAAATCATAATTGCTGAGGAAAGAAAGAGTTTATTCCCAATTTCTCTTATAGGCACTACTATACAGAATGGTAGTTAAAAAAAGAGAGTTACTGCTCTAGATAGTGAACAAAATGGTTTAATTTATATATTTAAGGCTGGTAGTTACTTTATAATAGCTAGTTCTATAATTAACTAAAATTGATATTAAACTTACTTTTTTTCTTATAACTTCTAATTTTTTCTTCTAAAACCTTTCTTTGAAATTGTAATCTTGTAACTTATAAATGACACAATATATAAGTTGAAGCCAAGATTGTTCAGAAAAGTCTAAAACTTCATCAGACTTTGATAGGTTCTTATATATCATATTATATAACATGTTATGTGACTATATTCACATATCTCTTCATCATTTAAGAAATAAAATAAGAATTTAAGTATACTATTATGTCATAAGCCTAGAATATTATTAAAAAAACTAAAAAAAATGATGTCAAGACATATGTCTATGGTATGTTAATATTCAAAGCAAATTACACTTGCTAGATTATCTACAATAACATAAAAGATGAAATGAAAAGAAAACTTAGTAAGTCAAGTGGCAGAAAGAGATCAGAAGTAAGTGCTATATAAATAAGATAACCTTAGCTTTAACAAATAATGTTACATCTAGCTTATATGTTATGTAGTTATAACTTTTGGATAAAGAAAGATTTTGATAGAAGAGTGTGAATGCAATATAGTTTAAGTTGATTATCAGACTAAGAAATTTATACATGGTAACTATTGTTCTTAAATACCAGAAAGGGGATTCTGATAATAATAATAATATATTATGATTAGAATAAAATGTGATCTATTCTAGAGAAGAGTAGGTTGTTATAACTTAAACTTTGTGTTAAGTAAAAGACATACTCTTGTATTAAGTAACACAAGAGAACTCAATAGAAAACTCCATACAGAAACATCTATCTTATATACTAAACTACAATGGTCTGTGCTATTACTTTCCTAGCCTACCCTAAAGACCATGTGTTTGCCTTAAAGCTAACATGTGTTCTACATGTTATTATGATATCATCTTTTCAAAATCTTTTATATTGTTCCCTCATATCATGTGAGCATGTGATTTCTGTGACTGCATCATGTGACCTGTGACAGTGTCACATTTTGTCTTCTTTGTCTTTTACTCTTTAAAAAATAAGAGGAAATAAAATAAAAACTAAGTCCATTGTTTTTAATTCTGATATAGATGCATTCAAATAAATTTGTTGTTATTTAGAATAGATAGTAGATATTATTGGTTAGTATATAACAGTCAACCTTATAATGTATAAATAGATAATATATGAACTTTAGGATAGAATTATTTATCATTAGCATAGATTATATACAAGTAGTATATATAATATAAAAATATATCAGACTTTTTATTAAGTTTCTTGTAATTTTTACAAAACTCTTTACTTATAAGATTACTTAGTGACCTATTGACTATCTTGGTTAAGTAATTGTTACAATACTATAATTGTTAAACTTCATATATTTTCTTTAGAATTCTTATTCCAGTTATTTATTCTAATTTATAGATAATACTTTCTTTCTTTTTTATACTTTTTAGTCTCTTTCAGTGCAGATCATCTTTTTCCATTCTTCCTTAGATATCCTTGTTAGTTTCTTGTTAAATTTATAGACTCTTATTTCTGATATCTAAGAATTATCAGTATTTAAAGTAACTTGCTTGGCAATTCTATTCCAGATAACTATTCTAAATAGTATATTTAGTATATAAACTACCAGTTTATACTATACTAGCTTTATTCTAAAAATCAATCAAAACTAATATTAAATTTTTAGTATTAACAATAATATATCTTACTATTTTTTAGTAATCTCAACTCCTTAAAAATTTTCAAGCTCTTTTTTAAAATATGCAACTAGTATAACTTATAAAGATATAATATATAAGCTAAAGCTAAAAATTGTTTTAACTTTATCTTTTATATTCTTAGATAATATACAACTAACTTATTTAGACTTCTGAAATATTTTATTGAATTTTGGATAATAAGATATAAATATCAAAGTTATAAATAGTAAAATTTCTTTTTTATTTTTATTTGGATTTTTTAAAATTTTAAACTTAAATAAAGAAATATTATATTATATTATATATAATATTTGTTACAAAATAATTATACAGATTATACAATTATATAACCATTATTACTCAGATAACTGATAACAGCTCTAAGACTAAAAAACAATATGAAGTCAACAAGACTCTAGCTAAACAATATGCTCTCTCCTCAAGGTGTAAATAAGACAAATGATAAATATGATCTGGGTTTGTAACAAGAATTCTATGTGATCCTATTAGCTTATAATGCTAATTATCTGACTGAGCCTAATATGTTCACCTCTCTACTATATATGGCTGATTTTATGAGGTCTAAAAAGACTTTAAAAGATAAAGTAAATGATATACCTAAGCTTAAAGGTTTTGACAAAGCTACTTGGAGTTTTCTTTCTTCCAACTTCTAAAGTAACACATTGTCTAACTCTAGCAAATCTAAGGACAAATCAGCTAAAATTGTTAGGCTTCTCCCACTTATCCCAGTATGTCTATCTAAAAAAGTATTGAAAAAATCAAAGTTCTTTAGCAAAGAAAAAAACCTGTGACAATAGTCAAAATGAATACCAGACAATTTTATACTCAAGTGACAAACTCTAAGGTTGCTAATATCTCCAAGTTAAAAGAAAACTATTCCAATCTACTAACAAAAAAGATTGAAAACATTCATAGGATTATCAATGATACAGGTAAGTTTAAGCCTCATATCAAAATGACTACCAAGGGCTCATTACAAAAGCAAATTATTGTCTCCATGGGCAAGAACAATATTATCAAATTCATAGCTTTATCTAGTATTCATATTGCTAACCTCAACAGATCTCTTAAGAATACTAAATTAAATGTTATAGCAGATTACATTTGAGCAGAACTAATAGATATTACTATTGTTACTAACAAAGTAGCAATGCTATTGGACCTTCAGATCATTGAAAATTAAGAATGTAGAAAATATCAACTTAGAGAATATTGAGACTTCTAAGCTTCTATGATTAAAGTTCTACTTGAAAATAATAGATATTTCTTATCTCATGGAAAACACCAACATTCCTATTATACCAAACTTCATTGAATTGATCATCAAGTCAAATTATATTTTTAACAATCTATTACTTATATCTGAATCTCAGGTCATTAAGGCTTTGCCCAAGTCTGATATGGCCATTGTCTGGATGGATATTTGAAACTTACAAAGTAGACAGAATGTTAAGAGTTTAATTAACAGGTGCTTTAACATTGGAAGCTATATCATAACTATTTATGGTGCAAATATAAACTCTGGTATTTCTTAGTGTAAAAACTGTTGGAAATAGTATCATACCACTTTTGCTTATCAAATTTAAGAATCAAAATCAACTCACCCATATTTGAAACAAAAAAGGAAAACTATGTCCTCACTCATTTAAATACTCTAACTGCAAAGACAATCATCAAGCTGACTCCAATCTGTGCTCTTTCTAGAAGTATTGATTTAATAGAGAATGGCACTTGAAGAAGTACTAAGAAATCTGGGATAATAGAAACAAATCAATTCACTTAGTTATAAGTGGTCTTTAAGAATAATTATAAAAGAAATCAAAATATTTTCTCAAAATGTTTGTAAGAACAATTTGCTTACTAATACTATTTTAGAGGCACAAAGAGGCTTCAACATTATATTCATTTAAGAACTATCATAGTCTATAATATATTCTATTCCTAACTCTTTTAACAAAGAAAGAGAGAACTTAGTAGGTATCTCTAACCATTCTGATTGAATAACCTTTTCTAGAAACATATCAAATGTCCATGATGTGTCTAGAGTCATTATGTACATCAAAATTAGACTTTCAAGTTTTTGCTTTGCTTTACAAAAAGACATTTTTGATTATAGAGATATTTCTTGTGCTTTTTTTTCAATTGTAGCTCAATCTACTTTTTGATGAACATTTATTCTAATTCTTTTCAAATGGCTTTAAAGTATCTCAAGAATACTAAAGCTAACATAAATAACATCCTCATTATGACTGGTGACTTTAATATTAGAAACAATATCTGGAATCTTCTTTTCTCTTATTGTTTGGTCCATAGTGATACTCTTACAGATATTGCAGACTCTTTAAACATTTGTTTGTCTAAAGCTACTAATAAAGCTCCTATTAGATATGTGGATAACCTAAACAAGTCAAATTTAGTTATCAACCTCATATTTCTCTAACCAAATTTGGAAGAATTCAACAATCACACTATTTATTCTGAATGGAGAACACCATAAGACCATGTCCCACTTACAGTGAACATTTGAATTTTTAAGGAATATATCCAAACTAGAAAGCAAAAAATCATCAAAAATAGCAAAGAAGAAACAAGATTTATTGATGAGATCATTGAGTTGGTTAAAGGACTTAATATAAATTATATTAGAAGTAAGAAAGACTTTAAACAACTTGTACAAGAGTTTACACATAACACAGATGAAATCTGGTTCAAACACTTAAAAATAGTCAATATCACTAAACATTCAAAATCATAGTGGAATGAAGAGTGCTAGAGAGAATTAGAAAAGTACAGATCTTCAAGATATTTGGAGGATTAAAAAAACTTCAAGAGTGCAGTTAAGAAGACCAAATGGGAATTTTTTGATGCTATAATCCAAGAGATTGCAGGCAAGAGTAGTGAACCGTGAAAACTTACAAATTGAGTTAAAAAAAGAAAGCTCTCTACCATCAAAGCAATCAAATATAATGAACATCCTTGTCTTGAGCTCAATGATCTATAGCAGGCTTTTTATAAATTCTTCAACTTGGCTCAACATTAACAAGTTAATACAGATATGCTAAAGAAAATTCCAAAAAAAACATCTACTTTATAGCCATCATTTTCAGAAGAAGAGTTTTTAATGGCTATTAACAAATGCAACAACATTTTGACACCTGGACTAGACAAACTTTCTTGGAGACATCTCAAAGCAATCATGTATAATTTGTTATGTCTTAAAAATATCATTAATATTGCTAACATATGTATAAACTTAAGGTATTGGCCATTGCACTTCAAAATGTTGATCTCAATTATCATCCCCAACCCTAATAAGGCTTTATACAACATTCCAAAAATGTTTAGACCTATTGTCCTTTTAAATATGCTTGGCAAATTGATTGAAAAAGTTATTGGTAAAAGACTTCAATTTCAAGCATTATCTAAGAATGTGATTTACCTGTGTTACTGGGTGGTCTCAAACAACAGTCTACAACTGATACTAGTATAGTTCTTACTTATCTTATATAGGTTGGGTCAAGAATTATTCAACTAGCACTCTAGTATTTGACATCACACAGTTTTTCCCTTTTCTCAATTACCAGCTACTTCTGCTAATCTTGGACAAAGCTGGATTTAACCCCAAAATTTCTCTATTCTTCAGAAATTATCTAGTAGGACAAAAGATTAAGTATTTTTGGAACAATTTCTCTTCTTCTTTCTTTAATGTTGATGTTGGAGTTGGTCAAGGCTCAACTCTTTCCTCTATTCTATTGGTTTTATACCTGTCACTAATTTTTCATATTTTTGAAAAAAAGATTAAAAAATTTAAAAATCCAAGTCTTTGTTATCTCTTTCATAGATAATGAACTTTTCATTTCTCAAGACAAATCATTTCATACTTTGAACTCTAAACTTTTTGTAGTTACTATATTATATTGCTTCTTCTTAAACATGGAAAAACTGAAGTTTTCCACTTTTCTAGA
>Ga0157363_1004689_pt1 | contig 12644 bp, 13 predicted proteins | sample AttsexASBM1_FD_111477 | JGI IMG/M metagenome (GOLD analysis project Ga0157363, IMG submission 111477) | Fungus gardens microbial communities from leaf cutter ant in Ribeirão Preto, State of São Paulo, Brazil - Atta sexdens ASBM1 | ecosystem: Host-associated > Fungi > Mycelium > Unclassified ...
GCAGGGTGAATTACCGACTAAAACGGTGGCAAACTCACCCAATATCCTGGTTAATCTTGCACTACGCGGTGCGGGAGTCACTCGGATTGCCGCCCATTCGGTACAGCATTATGTTGAATCAGGAGAATTAGTCCGAGTGTTGCCTGAGTGGCAGAGTAAAAAACGTCCGGTATGGGTAGTATTTCCTGCAACACGCTTAATGCCTTCAAGAACCCGTATTTTTATTGATAGCCTGGTCAGTCGCTTTGAACAGCTGAGTTGAGGCCCCTCATGGTGGATAGAGGGGCTTGGCGCTTACTGGTGATCGCGAGCGGAAGGCTCAATAGGGAGTGCAAGTTTATACATCCTTACTGGATAATCGACAGTCGAGGGTTTACCGCCTGTTGTAGCGGGTGAACGGTTGATTTGGGCTGCAGGCATCCATAATGCGCCATGACTTACCCACATGGCATCCACCCAGATTAAGCGGGGGTCGCTAATCACTGTGGTCACTTTCCCTTCAGGACTGATCTTATTAATTGATCGAGTATTAATATTCGATGCATAAATATTACCACGGCTATCAATAGCAGTACCTCCAGTGCTCCAGGTATCGAGAAATTTCTCTGCATGGCGGTTTACTTCTGTTGTAGAAAGCTTTTCGTCATCTAAATAACGCGTTTCGATCCGAGCAAGGGGACCCGGTATAGCTTGATAATACAGCCATTTACCATCAGGTGAGACCTCGAGTTGATCCAATCCAACTCGTTTTTCTTTACCGCTAGGAAGGTAGAGTTTCTTTCCATCAGCATAAATCGGCTGGTGATCGATTGATAGCGGGTGGTTATCTAAGACACGATGGGCCTGTTGAGTCTTCAGATTTAGCACGACCAGTCCGACAGCTCCAGGATCGGTGATATAGGCGTAATCACCATTAAAACGGACATCGTCTAGATAACTTTCAGATTTTTCGACTGGCGGTTTGATCACGTAGGTCGCGATAACTTTATTGGTTGCGATATCAATTTTAACTAACTTACCTGCACCGACAACGGATTTAGCACCGGTGCCAATGCCAGTATTTCCTGCATCCATCACCCAAAGATTACCATCTGGCCCAATGCGGACGGCATTGACATGAAGGAAGTGGTGCTCAGGGTCATTCTGTTGCCAAGTATTCCAGTCTTGATCGGGGTAGGGGGTAATTTTCCCTCCAGCCCCGACTTCACCAAGTTGTAAGCCTTTGCCTTCAGTTTGAGTAAAAGAGGCAAATATTCGGCCATTGGCGGCGACGGTAACGCCATTCCAGATATGATTTGAGGTAGCAACTTGCTGTAGGCGCATATCTTGCTGTGTCGGTAATGTTACCGGTAGCGTATCCGTTGCATAAGCATGTGAAGTGAGAAGAAGTGCTGTAAAAATACTGAGTTTTCTTATCATAATGTAAAAGCCTTACTGAACAGAGGGTTGAACAAGGACACCTTAACGTTAGTCTATCTTTTTCATTCTTATGGCGTGGTATCTATACTGGACAGCCTTTAGCGCGTAATAAGCTATTAAAACGCTCTGGATCAGCTGTTCCCGAAAGATTGGTTTGACGAATTTTTTCTTCACGCTGAGCATGGGCTTGGACTTGAGGCAAAAGTCCAGAAAGTTCCTCATAGGGAATTGCAATCACGCCATCGGCATCGGCAATAATGAGGTCCCCTGGGGAAACAAGAAGTCCTGCACAAGAAATCGTCACATTGACCTCACCTGGCCCATCTTTGCTTGGCCCCCGTAAAATATTCCCCCGCGCGTAGACCGCCACGCCGCCTTCTGCCCACTCATTGACATCCCTAATAGCGCCATCAATGATAAAGCCTGCAATTTTTTTAGTTAACGCTGAGGTTCTCATTAGGCCGCCGATCAACGCTTGAGTCAGATCGCCTGCACCGTCAACCACAATCACATCACCGGGCTGTGCCATTTCAATGGCTTTGTGGATCATTAGGTTATCACCGGGGCGAACCTTTACCGTGAGGGCGGGACCACAAAGGACATGTTGAGGATCATTGTGGTAAGGAACTAGACCCCGAGCAGCGACCGTACGTCCCATACAATCGCCAATATTCGGTACAGGAAGTTGACGGTAGGCATCAATTATCGACGCATCAGGTACTGATTGACGAGAACCAATATAATAGCCAGCGGGCCAGTCTTGACGATCACTCATAAAGTAAATTCCTTATTTATTTGGAAATCGGGGTTTACACAAGCGCGAGGGGAAAATGTCTGCTGATCGAGATATGTCAGGCATTGCTGAGCCGCTGAACAAGCAACGGCATCTAACGCAGCTTGAGTCGAACCTCCGATATGTGGAGTAAGAATAAGATTCTTAAAGGCTCTAAAAGGGTGATCAGCGGGTAGCGGTTCAACTGCAAAAGTATCTAATCCTGCGGCAGCCACAGCACCGCTGTGAAGTGCTGCAATCAAGGCACTCTCATCGATTAATTCCCCTCTTGAAGTATTAATGACGACAGCTTGTTGAGGTAAACGAGCTAATGTTGCCTGATTAAGCATTTTCCGGGTGGTATGATTGACCGGACAATGCAGGCTAAGTACGTCGCTAACGGGGAGTAGGTCTTCAAAACGCTGCAGGCGAGTAATATTTGGGTGCTGAGCATCGTCAGGGAGTCCCGGATCAAAAAAACTCACGGTCATGCCGATTGCTTGGGCGATATGTGCGACGCGTTGGCCAATTTCGCCGAAGCCCACCAAACCGAGACGTTTTCCATACAGTTCCGCTCCAACACTGCTTCGCGTCCAGCGGTTTTGTAGAATTTCGTGTTGAAAAAAGTGAAGATGTCGTGAGGCAGCAAGCATAAGACCAATCGTCAATTCAGCGACCGACTGTGCATTAGTAGCGGGAGTAGTCAGTACGGGAATACCGCGTTGGGTGGCTGCGTTGACATCAATATTAGTGACGCCAACACCATGCTTACAAATTACTTTTAAACTAGGACAGGCCGCGATAGCGTGTTCTGAAAGCGTAACGGTGCGGGAAATCACTGCATCGTAAGCCGCTGCGGCCATTTTCTGTTCAACTTCATTGGCATCTTGACTCTCAGTGAGGTAGTCGACATGACAGCCAGCATCGATTAACAGTTGTTGACCTGCAGCGCCAAGAGTTGATGCTGTCATCAAAAATTTATAAGCCATATCCCATCCCTCTATTGTTTTTTACATACTGGCACTGTTAGAAGATAGAATTAACTTCTCAAGCTTATTTATTAATTCCTGTGAGGAATCAATGGACCTCAAAGATTTGCGCTATTTGTTGGCAATACAAGAAACTGGTCATTTGGGGCGAGCAGCAGTCAACCTGGGAATTACCCAGCCAGCCCTATCAAAGTGTGTACAGAGGTTGGAGAAAATCTATGGCACGGCGTTACTATTAAAAGTGGGCAGGGGTATCAAACTGACGGAAGCTGGGTTATTACTTTGTGATCGAGCTCAAAAAATAGTACGTACACTTGACGACACTCATCGTGAAATGGATTCTCTGTGCGAAGGTAAAGCAGGCTATATTCGTCTAGGTGTGGCGGCGACTGCCGCAGAATTTATGCTCCCGAGTTTAATGAATGAATTATTTAAAATTGCCCCACAGGTACGCATCGATGTTAAGGTCGGGATGAATGACTATTTACAGAATCTACTTCGTGAAAACCGCCTCGATCTGATTTTAGGGTTTCTCCCCGCTGAGCAAGATGAATTTTCATGCCGCCCTTTATTGGATGATCCCGTTGTGCTTGCGGCAAGCCGCCAGCATCCGTTAGTCGGTGTGCATCCGACACCGGAAACACTGGCGCGCTACAATTGGTTATTACCGTCGACGAATGTGGCAACGCGCCAATGGCTTGAGCAGCGCTTGATCTCTGGCGGCTATCAAGCACCAAAGATCCAAATAGAGGTAAATTCTATCGCGACATTACGCACCGTCGTGGCGCAATCTCATCTCCTAACCTTCCTTTCTCGGCGCTATTTAGAGGCGACAAAAGCTCAAGTTGGATTAGTCGAGATCCCAATGCCTCTCGTTGTTATGCCTAGGACTTTTGGTTGGCAATATCATTCATTGAGTGAGTTATCCCCCATTGCCAGAAAGTTTGTTTCTCTTGCGAGTAAAATCTGGGTCTATCAGGAGTGAAACCAGACGCCTCATCGAGAAAGCGGCGTCTGGGCGAAGGTTAAGCACTATAGAGAGGAAAAATACCGAGCAATAGGCTGACTACAAATAGAATAAGGCAGTTAACCAGTGACCATTTCAATGTATATTTCTGGTTCTCTGCATAATCTAATTTCAACATACTCACCACGAGATAGGTCGATGCCACCAAGGGACTTAAAATATGTACAGGTTGTCCGACTAAGGATGCTCGTGCAATCTCTAAGCCAGTAATACCGTGGTGTTGCGCCGTATCGGCTAATACAGGTAATACGCCGAAGTAGAATACGTCGTTAGAGACCAACCAAGTCATAGGGATACTGATCAGTGCCGTAACCGGGGCCATGAAAGGACCTAATGAGTCTGGAATAACCTGTAATAACGCTGATCCAACCGCATCGACCATGCCTGTTCCTGTTAATAATCCAGTAAAAACACCTGCAGCAAAGATTAAGCTGCAGACTGCCAGAATCGGCGGTGCATGTTTCTCAATCTGCTCTTTCTGCGTGGTAATGTTAGGGAAGTTAACGATCAAAGCAACACAGGCTGCCAACATAAAAAGATAGCTTAGGGGTAATACCTCAGTACAGAGTGCAATGATTAAACCGACCGTAAGCACCCAGTTAAAATAGAAGGTGATACGGCCACGACTTCTTTCTTGTCTCTGTTGGTAAATATCGGAAAGTGCGGCGGCGGGGGTATTAGCAAGACGCTCGCGTTCACGGCGACCAAATATCCACGCGAGGATAAATGTCCAAATGACACACGCAGCCAGAGCAGGAAGCATTGGAACAAAGAGGTCACTAATTTCAGCGTGCATCGCCGTTGCCGCTCGAGCGGTAGGCCCGCCCCAAGGCACCATATTCCCTAAACCAGAAACTTGAAGCAGTAAGCAGCAGACCATAGGTAAAGAGAGACCTAAACGTTTATATATAGGTAAAAACGCTGAGAGCACAATGATATAGATTGTCGCACCATCACCATCTAATGCCACAATGAAGGCTAGTAATACCGTCCCCATAAAGATCCGCACTGGGTCGCCTTTTGTCGCTTTTACGATACGGTTTACCAGGGGGTCGAACATCCCTGCATCAGTCATAACCATAAAATAAAGCATGGCAAAAATGATCATAATTCCATTAGGGGCAACCGTGCGCAGTCCTTCAATAACGAATTTACCCGCTTGAGCATAGAAGCCTCCAAATAGAGCAAAAATTGTCGGAATGATGATCAACGCAGTTAACGCTGATAAGCGTTTTGTCATCAAACATACGACAAAACAGAGCAACATTAGAACACTCAGTACAATCAGCATTGCTTCATCCTTCTTTGTTTTTAAAAGTTTTCAACATTCATTCCCGTTTGGAAAATACATTTTCGGAGTAAGGGGCGTTTTAATTATTGAAGTCAATATTCTTATTATCTGTCCAAGGCGATTATGGCAGCCTACAACTTTCAATATAGTGACTCCTTTTTATCAATCTATTCCATTTAGGAATGGAATGAGGTTTTTATTAAGAATGTCTCGTCATAATTAATATGATGATTTGCTTGTAATTGACTGATGTTATTAATTTTTAGTGGGTTTTATTTTTAAAGTAGTCAGATGAGCAAGTAAAATATTGCTGAAGAAAATGTGATATCAAACAAGTATTAAGCGGATTTTATTGCCAGTGTTGTGTGTTAAAACGCCCGATGTAAAGTTATCAGTTGCGTAGAGTGGGATTTTATCATTATAAATAATTAGGAGTGCTATCCATTATTAATTCAGCATTCATGAAAACCTATCTTGATGATTTATTAACAACAATAATAAGTAAATGAGGCCTCTATGCAGAGCTCAACAGCATTGTTTTATGTTATCGCAAGGATTTTAGCGGTAGGACTTTTTTTTACTTCGGGTATCGATAAGCTTTTTCACTATTCAGAAAATCTAGCTTTAATGACGCACAATCAAGTGCCAACCTTTTTTCTCCCTCTCGTCATTTTACTCGAAGTCGGAGGAAGCCTCGCGATTGCATTCGGTTTCTTAACGCGTTTTACCGCATTTTTTATGGCCCTTTTTTCTATCTTGGCGGCAATCCTTTTTTATCAGGGGTGGAGTTACCAACATCTTATGGTGTGGCTGAAAAATGCTTCATGCGCTGCAGGATTTATTCTCTTAGTCATACAGGGCGCTGGACGTTTCAGCCTCGATTATTGGTTTTTTTCTTCCGATCAGAAAAAAACTCGAATTTGAAATATTAATGAGTGAGGTTTCTTATGAAAAAAATCTATTTATCTGCGCTCTTTGCAGTGACCGGAGCATTGGTTTCACTTAGTACGCATGCCACGTTAACGCAGACCCTTTTAGCGGTAAGCGATACCGACCAATTAGTGAATGCGGCCGTTGCGAAAGCTAATGCACTGAATGCGAAGGTGTGTGTGGCGGTGGTCGATCAAGGCGGACAATTGTTAGCGTTTAAGCGGATGGATAACGCACCAATAGGTTGTATTGACGCCTCGATCCTCAAAGGCCGTGCTGCGGCGCTCTATCGTACCCCTACGGATAAATATATGGAGCGCGCCAATGGTAAAGAACCGGCAATTGTAACTTTACCAGGGCTTGTACCGTTGGGTGGCGGTTCCCCAGTGAAATACCAAAATACTGTAATCGGTGCGGTCGGTGTGAGTGGTTCAGCGAACCCGAATGAAATTGCGATAGCGAAAGCGGCTGCCGACAGTTTTCATTAATTGTTCCGAGAAAGTCTCGAGCAAGCCTCGGTAGGGCTTGGTGTCAACGCAACTTCTGTCTGTATGAGGCAATATTTATCGTGAAATATTTACCATTAGTTATCGTTTCCTTGGGGATAGTGTCCAGCTCTGTTTTTGCTGCGACGACAGTGACTCGCCAACCCGTACTAACCTATGCGCAATCCCGTCAAGTGGCGAATAAAGCGGAAAATATTATTAAGGGACACCATCTCGGTGGTGTGATCGCTATCGTCGATAATGCTGGCTTACCGGTCATTATCGAACGCTTGGATGGCGCAACGCTAGCGAACAGCGAACTCGCCCCAAAGAAAGCGCACAGTGCTGCCGCATTTGGTGTATCGACCGTGACTTTTCAGCAAAAAATAGCCGCGGGAAATGTCGGGTTGCTCGGGAATCCCGCTGTGGTCCCCCTGCCAGGTGGTGAGCCATTATCGTTAGACGGGGTAATCGTCGGGGCTGTAGGCGTGAGTACGCCTGACGGAAATGTGGACAGTGAAGCGTCCAAGGCTGCTGCTGCAGCCTTACACGCAGGCTAGCTGAGTCGCGCTATGAATAGACGGTATTTTCTACAGTTGATGGTGGGCACTTCAGCCATCGCGCTCTTTCCTTTGCAATCTGTCAATGCAAATACAGTGAGTTCCTCTTATGTCGAGCAACTCTTAAAGACCAGTGAGTTATTGACTGGTCGTAAAGGCCTACCCATTGCGGTAGCGGACCGGCTTTCGACGCTTTTAATCAAGCATGATGCGCAATTTCCTCAACAATTAGCCCGCCTCTTTACGCACTTAAATACCTTAAGTGATAGCGACTGTCAAAATTTGGTAGGCAAGTTAGACGATCAGGATGTTAAAACGGCTTTAGCCATTATCTCTCCTTGGTACCTCGGTTTTACGGGGCATCCCTCGACGACTCAGGCGACCGATGACGCGGAATTTGTCACGTTCTTATCGGCGTTAATGTATGAACCGACCCACGATATCACTATCAGACCGAGCTATGCGCGAGCGGGAAGTGATTATTGGGCTGAGGTTCCTGATGGCGTGATCGCGCCAGATATGCCTGACAATATCCGTGAGTGGGGAGAAATGGCGCCTAAACCGGCTTCCCGCATTCCAGCGCCAGGAGCGCCTTGGTTGCTGATGGTTCAGGGGAAAGCGAAAACCCTAACCGAAGCTGAAGCATTGCTCGCAGCACAATAAAAATAAGAGATAACTATGAGCCAATTTGATGCGGATGTGGTGATTGTCGGTTCCGGCGCATTGGGCGCAAATGCCGCTTACCAGCTTGCCAAAGCAGGGAAGTCAGTCATTATGCTCGAGGCGGGGCCTTATGTGCCTCGTTGGAAGGTCGTTGAAAATTATCGCAATATTGCTAGTAAGCGTAACTGGTGCGCACCTTACCCGAACCTACCATGGGCACCTAACTCTTACACAGATGGCTATATCAATGCCACGGGTGACGATGACTTTGACTACGTTACAAGCTACCTACGCGTCGCGGGGGGTAGTACTCGTCATTGGGCTTCAGCCTGCTGGCGGCTCCTCCCTAATGACTTCAAAATGCAAAGTGTCTATGGCGTAGGTCGCGATTGGCCGATCTGTTATGAGCAGCTTGAGCCTTGGTATCTTCGAGCTGAACAAGAAGTGGGGGTGGTGGGAACAGGAGCCGAAGACCAAAGTGGTCAAGGTAGAGGGTATTACCCCCCGCGCTCTGCAGAGTATCCTTTACCGCCTGAAGCGAAACCTTATATGGTGCAGCGAATGCAGGCAAAACTGGGGCCATTAGGGTATCAAGTTGTGCATGAGCCACACGGCCGTGTATCACGACCTTACGACGGTCGCCCTCCCTGTGCAGGTAATAACAATTGTGAGCCAATCTGTCCGATTGGTGCAATGTATTCTGGCGATATGCATGTTGATAAAGCTGTCGCCCTAGGTGTCGATCTGCGTACGGAGAGCGTGGCGTTTAAGCTCGAAAAAGCAGGCAATGATAAAATTACTGCGCTGCATTACCGTAAGCCTGATGGTCGTGATACACGTTTGACGGCGAAGGTATTTATCATTGCCGCACACGGACTCGAAACGCCGAAATTATTGTTGATGAATGACTTAGCTAATAGCTCTGATCAGGTCGGGCGTAATTTAATGGACCACACTGGGCTAAGCTTGACGTTCCTTGCTGATGAGCCATTATGGACCGGGAGAGGTTCGGTCCAACACGGGTCAATTGTTAATCGGCGTGATGAACCCAGCCGAGCGAAGTACTCTGCAATCCGTTATTCACTGCGTAATTTAGTGCCCAATGTGGATATTACTGTCCCACTATTAAAACAGGGCATGATGGGACGACGGCTTGATGAAGCGATTCGCGACCGAGCCTCACGGATTATGAATATCAGCACTATGAGTGAAACCTTACCGAATCCCGCTAATAGAGTCGTCCCTAATTATTCGCGAAAAGATGCTATCGGTTTGCCTATGTTGACAGTGAACTATCACCTCGATAGCTATGTGCGAGGTATGCGTGAGCAAGCTAATTTTGATTTCGCGAATTTCTTGCAGGCATTTAATGGTGAGGTGATTGAGGCTCCCACCGGCTGGCGTAACCAATACCATATTATGGGCACCACTCTCATGGGGGCGAATGCTGAAGATTCAGTCGTGGATAAGGATTTACGCTGCTGGGATCACCCTAATCTATTTCTTGCGACTACCGGTGTAATGCCATCTTCAGCCACTGTGAATCCAACGTTGACGGGTATCGCTTTAGCTCTACGCTTGGCTGATACCCTACTGAAGGAGATTTAATGTTGAAATCATTGTTTACTGGATTGGCATTAACCTTCAGTATGACCTCGTTAACTTATGCCTCGACCACTGCCACAGAGGCATTGCCAGAATTAGTCTCACGCGGCGCGTATTTGGCCACAGCAGGTGACTGCGCGGCATGCCACCGAGATACGCAAAGTGAACACCCTCTGGCGGGGGGATATGGTATTCAATCGCCAATAGGAGTGATTTATGCCTCTAACATCACTCCCTCTCTACAGTATGGGATAGGCCGTTATTCGTTGGCAGACTTCAAAGCAGTGATGCGCCAAGGTATCGCTCCAACAGGGCGTTATCTCTATCCCGCTATGCCTTATACAGCATTTGCTGGAATGTCGGATAGTGATCTTCAAGCACTTTATTCTTATTTAATGTTGGCCGTAAAACCGGTCGATCATCAGGTGACACAGACTGAATTACCCTTTCCATTCTCTTTTCGCCCAGTGATGCGAGTCTGGAATGCGCTATATCTCAATTCGGCGCCGGTGTCGGGAATTGACGCCAGTGCTGGCAGTATTGAGCGTGGTGAATACCTAGTCAAAACACTCACCCACTGCTCAACGTGTCATACTCCGCGTAACACGCTAATGGCTGAAAAAGCGGATGTATTTCTCTCAGGTAGTCAATTGGCTGGATGGATTGCGCCCAATATTACCCCTGATAGGCAAGCGGGTATCGGTCAGTGGAGTGAGCTGCAATTAGTGACTTATTTACAAACCGGTGCCGTTCACGGGCTGGCAATTGCCGGGGGAGAAATGGGCACGGCAGTACAAAACTCATTTTCTAAACTGAATGATGATGACTTAGTGGCAATTGCTCGCTATATAAAATCCGTACCGGCGATACAAGGAGAGGCCAGAAATCAGACGGTGCAGCACGGGAAGAGTGCAGATCAGCTCTCCACCGAAACTGGCGTGAAAATGGATCCCCATAGCCTGACCGAAACCCAGTCGATGAGTGGCGCACAACTCTATAATGGCGCATGTGCAACCTGTCATGGCAGTGATGGGAAAGGCTCTCAAGATCCGCAGCACTTTTACCCAGCATTAGTCGGGTCGTCGGCGGTAACCAACCGCCAGCCGAACAACCTTATTATGACAATCGCAGAAGGGATCGACCGAAATACGTCTTCGGGGCATGCGTTTATGCCTGAGTTTAGAACGCAATTTAAGACCGCGCAGTTAGCCCAAGTTGCTGAATACGTTACGCAGCAGTTTGGTGGCAATACCTCAACACAGATCTCTGCTCGGCAAGTACAACAAGCTATCAGTGGTGTGGATAACGGTAATGGGTTGATTCACTATGCGTCACGGCTAGTGTATATCGGGATTGCCGGAATAGTGATCGTGTTACTAGGGTGCATTATCTTCTTTAAGCGTCGCTCTCGATAAACGGGGCAAGGTGAGATAGGGAGAGTCTCGCCTTGTAATGAAAGCTAAACAATTTTTTCGAGCAATTGGATAAAAGACTCGGCGAGGTAACTTCATACTCGATTATCGTAATGCCGATTCCCTCCCCAATATGGCGATTTTTTCATCACTTTCGATCCAAAAAGCATAGAGGGTTAAGGCTTGTTCTAAATCAATACCGAAATGATATTTCCCTCCTTTCATTTACTGCCTAAAATAGAGAGAGTGGCTATTGATAACGATAGCGTTAATTTTTTAACTCATTTCTATGGAAGGTGGACTGTGCCAGATTGGCTGAATCTCGCCGCGGAATCATTCTGGCCGATGCTACATGCCGGATTGACTTTTACGATACCCTTAACGCTGATAGCCTTTGTACTGGGTCTATCGCTCGGTTTCCTAGTAGCGCTTGCCCGCTTGTACGGGCCTAAGCCTCTACAATATTTTGTCCGTTTTTACGTCTGGTTGTTCCGCGGCACGCCGTTGTTAGTACAGCTATTCTTAATCTTTTATGCCTTGCCGAGCGTCGGGATTACCATCTCTGCTTTTCCGGCAGCGGTGATCGGCTTCACGCTAAATATCGGCGCTTATTCCTCTGAGATTATTCGTGCAACCATTAAATCGGTGCCAGTCAGCCAGTGGGAAGCGGCGCACTCGATTGGCATGAGCTGGCGTCAAGCATTGGTACGCATTATCTTGCCTCAGGCGGCGCGGATAGCGGTGCCCCCTCTATCGAACACCTTTATTTCGTTGGTAAAAGATACTTCCTTAGCCTCGGTGATCACCGTACCAGAGATGTTTTTGGCCGCACAGCGTATTGCCGCGGTAACGTATCAGCCATTAATTTTGTATATTGAAGCGGCGCTTATCTATCTATTTTTCAGCACGATTCTTTCTGCAGCACAAAATAAGCTCGAAAAGCATTTCTCACGTGAAACCGTGACAGGAGATTAGCGCGATGATTTCATTACAGGGAATTAATAAATATTTTCAGGATAACCATGTCCTGAAAGATATTAGCCTGACGCTACCGAAAGGCTCGGTGACTGCGCTCATTGGCCCGTCAGGCAGTGGTAAAAGTACATTACTACGCTGTGCTAATCTGCTTGAGATCCCTCAGTCCGGTCAAATGCAACTGGGTGAGGAGAAACTGGTGTTCACGCGTAAACCACCACGCTCACGGGATATTCAGAAAATTAGTCGCCAGACGGGGATGGTGTTTCAAAACTTTGCCCTGTTTCCCCATAAAACCGTGATTGAAAATATTACGGAAGGGTTGATTATCGTACATCGGATGCCGAAAGCGGAAGCAATAGCCCGAGCGGAAGCGCTGCTTGAAAAAGTCGGCCTCTCGCACAAACGTGATGTGCTGCCAGCAACCTTATCCGGTGGGCAGCAACAACGCGTCGCCATTGCCCGGGCACTGGCTCCCTCACCACAAGTCTTGCTATGTGATGAGCCAACTTCAGC
>Ga0157363_1004691_pt1 | contig 12639 bp, 8 predicted proteins | sample AttsexASBM1_FD_111477 | JGI IMG/M metagenome (GOLD analysis project Ga0157363, IMG submission 111477) | Fungus gardens microbial communities from leaf cutter ant in Ribeirão Preto, State of São Paulo, Brazil - Atta sexdens ASBM1 | ecosystem: Host-associated > Fungi > Mycelium > Unclassified ...
ATCATTAATTGATCAAATATTTTCATCGTTTTATATAATTTAAAACGTATTTGATTTAATGTAAATATAATAATTCACTTTCGGAAAATGCGAATCATCACACATGGTAAATTTTATATCTGTGCGTAATCACGAGGATACATGCAAATAAACAGGATATTGACGAGGAACAAGTTGTTGGCCAGTAACACAAACGCGTTTCCGCGAAAGCGAAAGCTTACGATGTCATCGCCGCCGGCTGCCACTGTTGCTGTCATGTAATTTTTTCTCTTTTCAAATAGTATAATTTTGATAATTGCAATGCCGATTTGGGCTCACCACTTTCTAATGCTAGTCAAGTGGCATCTCGTCTTTATAAAACGTGTATATTTACGTATTTACTTAGTATATACAATTTTGTTTATCTAATTACTTGGAGAGATTATTTACGTAACTTGAATGGATCTTGTGATTGGCACTTTTCAAGGCCACGAGAAAATTGGACGATTCAAAAAAATAAAATTTTGTATCTCTTTTTTTTTTTGTAATTACAGAAACTTGAGAAATACCCTAAAAATAAAATATTTAGGCTTTACATGAAATACTTTCACATACATCTTTGTCTCTGTAAATAAATAAACAGAATGTGTAACTTTATTACATCAAGTACATTTTTACAAATATCTTTGTCTCTGCAAATATACAGGATATGACTTTTATGTTGCTTTTTACACGGTAATATATAGCATTAATAATAATGTGTGACATTTTTTTCAGCAGGTCAAAATCTGCTGAATATAACAGATTGTAGAAACCAGGAAGTGACATTTTCTAGATACAGCGCAGCCAGCGTAGATAGATAGTAACGCGTTCATGTTAAAAGAGCGCGAGTGGCGTCGTTCGAAACAAATGGTCCTTCAGACATCATAACGATTATGCTTTCCTCGGATAATGTTCTCTCATTATAGCATAGCGGAGCCTTTCACCTTTCCTCGTGCATTAAGTTCGCGAAATTCGCGAATACCACGTTGATACAGGTTGCTCGTGAAGAGTGAAAGTAATGGCCGGTTAAGGAGAATGCTTTCCGGTAGTCGAGAAGGTAGTCCGGTAGTCGTTGCTTCAAGGTGGACTCAGACCAAGTTGGCAAGGACGAATGATCATGGGCAAAACGTTCACAATGGTTCAACGAATATGAACGAGCGTAATGAACTTTTGTCTCTTATATCAATAAGAAATGAAATCTGATTCATTGATATAAAGTCTCGTTCAAACTTGCAACGTCATCCACGCTCAATGAAATTCGTTTATTTATATTGGTTCATCTTCTTCACCTTGATTGGATCTTTGTACACGCAATGTGATCGTAGATGATCACCGAGAGAGAGAAAGAGAAAGAGAAAACGGTAATTAAATCTCACGTGCTCATTTGCAAAAATTGTACTATTTAGTGTAAACTGCCCATTTATTGATTTCTTTTCGCGAATTGTGTTGTCGATATTTTTAAAATAATTTTTTCTAAATGATATTGGCATTTTGTTTACGCAAGAAACCCTGACCCACTTAAAATCTTGAATCTATCCGAACCGCAGATTTTTTCTTGAGTTCCTATTTGAAATTTATATGAAGAAAGAGGGCGTGTTTATTTAGATATACTGAAATGATTTAAATAGTTTCAAGTTTCAAGTATCTATTTAATAATAATGTGCACAGTTAGCAGCAAGATTTGAATATCTTGCAGCTAAGATTCAAGAACAGATAAAGTTTCCTTGACATAAAACTAAAACTAGTAAACTAGAACTAAAACCTAAGGTCAATTAATTCGTCCCATTTATGCGTCATTTGAATATTAATATTAATTAATAACATTTGAATATTTGAATATTAATGATATGTAAATATTTAAATTTAATAAATCAAATATTTCTTCAATATTCATAAATATTATTAAAACATATTCTATATAAGCAACAAATTATAATATATATCACATTAAAATATGTTTAATTTTAAATTTGAAATATATTGATTTCTCTAAATACATTTAGGAATATTTTTGGTATTCCTGCGAATTTTATTTCATTATTTATAAGAAATAAATGTATAAAATTAAACGTATAATTAATAAATATTTATATATTTATGTATTGAATAAAATATAATTGAAACATCATCTCTTTACTTTCGCCGCACTACTTTCATATGGCATAACGTCAAAAGGAAAAGTACGTAACGACTGATTGTAATCGTAATTTTAGCATCTTGAGAAAATTCGACATTCTACAATATTTTAATATTACTTCAATTATATCAATTTCTAAATGAAATTAGGTCCTGCAAATTTCTTCTTAAATTTTGTTATGTAGTTTAAGAAAAAAATTTTTTTAAATATCAAAGATATTCTTTCAATAATAAATGTTTTTTTTTTTTAACAAAAAATAATATTGTAACAAATATGCAACTAATATACATACATATCCTTTCGGATAAAAATTTACTGATGTTCGAGTAAATCAAATTAAAATAAAAAATCCAACGACGGACAAGTAAAATATTCTTAATGTTTCTAAAAAGAAAAGCAACGATTTGCAATTTATGTATGTACGTTCAGCAAACATATCAATTGATCAAGGAAAGTGAAGAGCATCGAAGGCGTGACTTGTTAAATGAAATCGCATCGACTGTTTCACGTGAAGCCGACACGTTTGATCAGTTCTTTCTTGTGTCGCTTCGCTAAAAGTGAAACCTCGTGACGAAAGTAGGCAAACGGGAGGAAACCGGAAAGCAGACATTGTTTAGTGAGAATGTTCCTGGCCAGTTTATCAACATGACTTTGACGTCGGCGTGTCCCATTTCTGCCGCACGTAACTGTATAGCGCGAGAACAGTTCTCAAAACTTCTCTTTAACCGACTTTAATCTTAACGGTAAACTTTTCTAACAAACTCAAAATCGATATTTACTCGGGGAAAGTTATGAAAAAAGTGCCATAATCTATTGGCTTCGTCATATTTAACATTAAATATTTTCCTTGATAGAGTTCTCAAATTAGAATTCTGCCAAATTAAATTCGAAGACTCTATCATTATAATAAACGGTGAACAATTTCGAGATATGCCGTGCAAACATTTCATTCCCACAATCGTGATGCAACTGGAAGGGGATCGTTCGAATAACTCGCATCTCACCAAATGATTTAGCAGATTATCTGCAGTGCAATGTAACGTAGAAAGCTGCATGAGGGAGAAAGTTGTAATGCATAGGAAGTTACATATACACACGGCACGTACAAAACGTTCGATATGAGATAGAATACGATGTAATCAGATCAAAAATTAAATATTATGCCTAGTATAATGTAATTGCTTATGTAAAGTAATAACTCGTATTATTGAGTTTATATTATTACTTGTTATAACGTAAAAATAGATACAATAATTATGTAACTAGAGGCATCGATAACGTCGAATTATAAAATATAAATTTGTAATTCAAATTGTAGCAATTAATTGAGAAAACAAAAAATTAAAGATAAAAATCTACTCGGAATAGAAAATTAATGTATATCCATTATTTTATTTAAAATATATTTCATTGTGATAAAGTTATATGTATCAAAAACAACATCCTGTATTTTATCAAAACTAACTTCTTGTGTATGGCAAACAACTTTCAAGAATGAAGAGAATCCTGTTCTTGTAGATGAAGGTTTGTAGATGAAAAAAGAGATGAAGGTTATCTACTTTGATCGTTCATTCCTTTTTCAAGGAAGAAGATACAACTGCAAGATAGAAGATATAACTACCACGTAAAGCTACGAGTAATACATAAACTAATGATTTAATGTATTTAATTTATATATTAACGATTAAATTAATGATTAAATAAACTGTAAAGCAATTGATAAATTGATAAAAACCGATAGTTTAATCTTAGAAATATAATTTATATTAGCAAATAACTTCTCAAATTATTTTCGAGAATATAATAAAAATAATTAGAGAAATTGATCAACAAGCAATATTACTATTTTTGTAATAAATAAATAAGCCACTTTAAATCAATTGATAAAAATTGATCAAAATTATATATACGGTAACATTAAAAAAAAATATATATATATATATATATATATATATTTATTATTTATTTTTTATATTGAGTTACACAATTTTCATAAGAATCTTAATTTATTAAAAAGAAAAAAATATTTTTTTTAATATATAGTAAGGAGAGACATTAATCAATTTTTGAGAATTTGTAAAATTAGAATTAAAATAATAATAGTTTAATTGAACAATAAACTAGTATTAATGAACAAAAATGGAAGGATTGAGCTTACCTTTAAGAGCCCATAATTCTTCATTCTTTAGAGCATCGATGTATGTCGTAATGTCTTTGCCGCATTGTACTCCGACCGAGTACTTTCCTTCGATCCAATTTCTTACTAAATTACGCGCACTAAAAACATCCAACATCTCTGACAGACTGGTCCAGTTTTTTTCAACTACATTGATCGTCATTGGCAAGCTTCGTACTCGAAGAGTCGGTTCCTCTGCGGCATTGTTCGGAATATTTGTAGATATTTCTTCGGCATGAATAGAAACATAGATCGCGGAAAATATGAGTAAAGTTAGGAACGGCAGATGCATTATGCTCCCCATATTTATCTCATAAATGTTCACAGAAAAAATATATTTAGCGTTTACAAAAAATTTGAGCGAGATTCACTAGATCCACATAATCGGTATTTAGGCAAATCTTTAAAATCGATTGTCAAGATCAGCAAAAAAATTTCTCTTCTTCTGGCAGTCGGTCTTCTTGATTTACTGACAGACAAAAATTCACAAAATATTTAACTTTAAACAAATAAAATATCGATTTTCTGTCAGGATGCTCGTGACATTGCAAGAAATATTATTAATTTGTCAAAAAAACTTGCGTATTTATTTCAACATTTGGAGCCCTTAATCACGTCTGAACAAGACTGCGTTATATTTGCATCTTCACTTCTGAGTTGCCTAGAGAATCCCGATAATGCGACTTTTTTAAGTTCATGATAATTTTCAGACGTTTATGTTGTTACGTCCGCTCTCAAAAAGAAAGAGAAAAAAATGAATATAAAAAAGATGATCGACTACGAGCGTCTTCAAATGGATCCTTCTGTCCTGCTGGATGACCACGGATCAACTGTATGGGCCGGTTGTGGTCCGACCAATGGTTCTGAAATGTTCTCGCGGTATTATAATGAAAATGATGGTGGGGCGAAGTCTCTCTGTGGAGTGAAAATCGAAAACCTTTAGAGTGGTCGGTGTGCGAGACAGCGCGAGCTCATCGACATGTGCGTTCGCGTGCATTCTAGTCACTTAACATGAGACTTTTCTCAGTCAATTAAGACTAATTTTACGATTTTATCTTGAAGTAATTGAATGGCATAACTAAGAGCTGTTTTTCATGTATCTTTGATAAAAATCGTACTGATTTATTGAAGAATTCACTATTAGAATTCATAATCTTATGGTCGAAAAACGTTTTCCGTTGTGGAATTCAATTTAGATCTATTATTAAAATGCTAAAGAAATCGATTAAAATTTGCATAATCATCGACAAAGCAATATATTTCATCTTTTATACAATCTCAGAAAAGATGGAACTCTTTTAAACCTATTTCAAAACTTCGACTTTGAAAAGAATAAGTCTGCATTTATGAATTTTTTATATTCGAGAAATATACACGTGTATAAATGAAATTCCTGGAAATTCCTTGTGCGTTATTACTACATTTTAAAAGTATAAGAACGTTGTATAACTGTAATTCTGATCTCGCAAGTAGCGTTATCCGATAAGAGCTGGTGTTTAGTTTGAAAAATGTATCTGATTAGTATCATATTATCAGTTTTAATTGAAATTAGCATTGCATTGTCGATTTCGATTAAAAATTTTTTATATAATATAAAAGTTATATCTTTTTGATAAATAAGTAATACACATACATATTGAAGCAATAATTTCGTAATTTTATGTTTAAATGACAAAATGTAATATTTTTCCAAAACATTTAGAAATAAGTTATAAAATAGCGACCAAAGATATTTTTAATTAAAAATTGATTTACGATAACTATTTTCTATCTATTTCAATTAGCAATAATAAAGTAGCTGGTGCTAAAATAATCTACGAGGAACAAAATACAGTACGACTGTTATGCTGTTTCCAATTATGGATTGCAAAACTTTCAGCATCGTTTCGCATGACTTCGTGTTGGATTAATGATGGACCCTAGAAGTTTCACTGTGAAATTTCATATTATTAGAGGATGTCTTCTCTTTCTCTCTATTAGAGGATATCTTCTCTTTCTCTCTTACTAATTTTTTGACAAACTATCATTGGTTGTTCAGTCATGCTGAAACTTCTTTCTTCTTGGGAACTCTCTGACGATGTTATGAACATCATCCGTGATATCGAAAAAAATGAAAAAAAAAAAATCTTTTTTAAACATTATAGTATTACTATAATTATGGGGTGTTTAGATCGATCGTATTAATCATTCATTTGCCATAATAAATAGTTTCTAAAAATAATTTTTTTCTCAATACTTCCGATTATAGAGTATTTCCAATTATAGAGTATTTTCTATCCATAAACATTTCAATTTACAAATATATATCAATTATATATAATGTAGAAAACATTTATATATATATAGCATTAGTTATGAAAAAGAGAAAATGGTTTACCACATTTTTATGCAAATACTCATTGAAATACTCATTGAAATAAAAAAATGAAAAATCACGTAATATTGCAATTTAATAAATTATAATTTGCTTATGCAAGCGATACGATTTAGAACTACATACGTCTTTAAAAAAGATTATTTATGTAATTTGACTTAATTATATTTCATTCATAATTTTTGAAAAATACATCTCACTGCAAATTGCATTTAATATTCTTAATATTATACTTTTACAATTAATTTTGTATATATAATATTAACAAGTATTTTTGTAAAGAATTTATTTATTTATATATTTTATATATAAAAATATATATATTTTCTATATAATAATATATGGTATAATAAACATAAGCAATTTTAATAATTTTCGCGAAATAGTTTTCTGTCAAATAGAAAATAATTTATAACGCGTTATTTAGGTTTAATTAGGTTTAATTGGAATTTTATCTTTTTAACAAAATAATTTTAAAGATAAGTTTTAAAAATCAAAATACTCTATACACCTATGGAAAAAAGACATTTTTTAAATTGGTTTTTTTTACTTGTCAGGCATTTTTTTGAGATATATCAGATTTATTAATATTATATTAATATTATATTATATAATATTAATATAATTATTAATTTATATTTTTTAATATGTATATCAATACGTGTCTATCTCTCCGGTTCCTTAAAGCACGTGATGTGCGTAATTATTTTTATCTTTATTTAATATTCGGTGAACGACAAGAGTAAAATGATACATTATGCGCATTATTCATTTGACAGAACAGAGCCTTTATATGCATGTGCATTGTTGTGTCACTGCATTTCGACTTTCCAATATTTGTATTTTATTATACTTATTCAATAAGTATGATAAAAAGAGATCACTTTCCTAGATAAAATAACAACCTTGCACATCTTAAATCACATTGTTTCGTTTAGCATGTCATAACATTCGCTAACATTTTATATTATTTTCCCATTTAAAGTTAATAATATAAGTTAGTTATTAATATAACTCAAAAAAAGTAATGGGAAAGCAATATATAATAAAATGTTAGCAAATGTCACAACATATTCAAATAAAATGATAATAAAATAATGATACAATAATATATTATTAAATGTCGAAGAATATAGATATTTAATATTCGTAATAAAAACTTAATGTATTCCTCCAGTAACTTCAATAGATGCTCCGTTTATATAAGAACTCTTATCAGAAGCTAAAAATGCAATAACTTCTGCTACTTCTTGTGGCTTTCCCATTCTTTGCAATGATACATTTTTTATAAATAATTCTTTAACTTTATCCGGTATAGTCATAGTCATAGAAGTATCTATAAATCCAGGCAGTACTGCGTTCACTCGAATACCAAATCTGCAGAAAATGCAATATATTTATCTCTTCATTTAGAAATTTATATATTTTAAATAAAGTAATGTATATATATCTAATACATACTGTCCAAATTCCATAGAAGCGCTCTTTGTCATAGCTACAACTCCAGCTTTGGACGCACTATAGTTACTTTGTCCAATATTTCCATTTTTACCGACAATTGAACTGATATTGATAATCGAGGAATCTTTGGTTGCATTTGCTTCTATCATTGCTTTGACTGCAGTTTGCATAACTAGAAAAGTACCTTTTAAATTGACATTGATTACATCATCAAAATTATTGTCACTGAGTTTGATTAAAAAGTTATCTCGTGTTATGCCCGCTGAATTAACAATGACAGTAGGTGGTCTTGAAAATTGCTCCAAGACATGTTTAAATGCTGTCTCCACACTGTTCCGATCAGTGACTTGAACACCCAATGCAGTATGTCCAGCACCTACAATAAAATATTAATAAATATTAAAATGATTAATGTAACAAATAATTATAGAATAAAACAGAATTGTTAAGTTAAAAATAAAATAGATATAATTTAAGGTAATTTTGTAAATACAAAGATATAATAATTCTGTATATCGGTTTCAATCTCAAATTAAAAAAAAATTAATAGGATCACATAGACCTTCCAAAGTGGCTATAGTTTCAGTAGCAGTTTTGATATTTTGATCGGTTGCGACAACGATAGCGCCTTCTCGGGCAAAAACTCGACATACCTCTCTTCCAATACCACTTCCAGCACCTGTAACATAATTGAAAAAGTCAAAATTATATAATTTCAAGATTATATTTATATGAATATTTCACATATTATTTACCTGACATGAACTTTTTTCACATAAATATAAGGAAAGAATAATGAAATTGTGAAATATTAACATTAAATTTTGGTACTATTATTATTATTATTACTAAAAGATATTTAAGATATTTAATGTTAAAAATTAAAAAAAAAATTGCTGTAAGAAAATTGCAATTTCACATATTTATAAATTTCACATATTTATAAATATAAGTATAAATATAAGTAATATTTTTATATGATCTTTTTAATTATTAAAACAAATAATTGATTTTATATTTCTGTAGTAATGTTTAAAATTTCAGAAATAAAAAATCTATATACTATTTCACAAATGTTTCGTAGTATATTGTGTTTATTATACGCAATACACTGTGTATCGATACACTGTGTATCGATCGAGCAATGTGAAGAGAAAACTTCGTTTCACGTGAAAAGTTGAAAAACTATGTAGAATCGTATACGTACAGTTATACTTCATCTTAATAAAAATTTTTCATGTAAAACAAAAGGTCCACTTTATTATAAAATATCTTTTTATTGCATAGAGACATCAATTATGTTAAAATTACATATTATTACATTTCACGCATTATTTTATAACGTAGGTTTAACGCATGCTCTATCTTTTGTTTTTCATCGGTATAACAGATTTCCTAACCTTTAAATACGTCTCTCCTTATTAGTTATTTAGTCGCTTAATTATATTAATTTTAAATAGAGTAGCGAGTGATATTTGTTTTTTAAATCTTTGTTTCTATACACAAAAAGATATTAAATGAATATATACTCTCATCTAAATATGATATTGAAATCATTGTATCTTTTTAAACATGATTCAATGTTATCAACATGTAAATGCTGAAGCCTGAAAAATATATCAAATCTGCTGAGTTGTTAAATGCTAACAATTAACTCGATATTTACGATACAATTTATGGTATAATTAAAATATTATATAAACAAAATGATTACAGAAAAAATGATAGAATATTTAAAATTAATTTTGTTAATTTAATTGAGTTATGAATTTATTAATTTGTTAATCTAATCGAGTTATGAGCTAATATTAAAAATTAAGTTTTAATAAAGTATAAAAAAGTAATTTTAATTAAGTTATAAGCAGCTTTAATATAAAAAAAAATGCACAAACCGGTAACAAATGCCAGTTTTCCAGCTACGAGCTTCGACATTTCGTAAGTATAATTGGAAGGTCTCGTATAAACAAGATGCTAATCAACACTGAGTATTATTTAATCTTTGTTGTAAAATGGCCTCCGCTCCTTCCTCGGAGCCGATTCAGCATTATTTAGACCCGATTGTTCCATCTTTTGGTAAATTTTATCTGTTGAATAAATAGCAAGATTATCCAATCACAGATTGTCAGATATTTATCTAACAGGTAAAATTTATCAAAAGATGGAACAATCGGCCCTTAAAATCGCAAAGATATTTAAAGCTGAATACATATCGAATAATTAGCAGATATTAGGATACATATTTTATTTGTAAATATAAGCCATTTAATTCTTGAATTCTTTTATTCCATTCGGGTATCAGCACTCCATCAGATTCAATATTCATTGCATATAATAATCGAATTTATGCGATATTTGCAATAAATAATAACGTTCGAACTTCTGTGTTCTGTAAATTCGTTCGATGTTCACATTGCAGTCTTGCCACGTTAAGATCTTTTTTTAAGCCTTGTCTACAATGTTAGAAATCAGTCTGAAATCTTATAAAGGAAGAGTTGACCAATCGCATTGGTCATGTGATTGAATTGTTCAAATGTGATTTGTTAATTTTATCCGAGATCTCGGATCGATTTCTTGTGGGCACAATTAAGCTTTACAGGGGCACCAAGGAGCACGTCTGAAATTCTACATAGAAATTCTACTATATTTTATATTATATATAAAAATATTTTAATAATTACATTAATAAAGAATTTGTTATTAAAACTTTAACGCATATATTTTAACGCATATATTTTTAAAAGAATAATAATATAATAATTGATAATCTAAATTTGTAATTTGTAGGAATTGACCAATTATAGTTGATTATTCCTCTTTTATTTGTCTGTGATTGGTTAATTTTTACAGATTATGACAATATAAATGATATATTCAGAATAATAACACGAAAATAATTCACCTTGTTAATTCGAAGTCGAGGTACAAAAATAAATAATAATCTGTCGGCAAAATTATAGTGGAAGAAACCAATAGCAGCGAGCATTTATTTAATTGTTGAGAACGCGTCAATTGAATACCTATCGTATCGTCGTACATCGAATATTTGCGCACTGTGTAGTGTGAATGCATCATTACAGCTTTACGCATGCGTCGTATATTGAGTATATTGGAGCATACTGGAGTATACCGTTGTTCTGTGATTCTGAGGAGTTTATTAGAATTTATTCTTCATTCTTCCAAATTCTCCCAAATATTGAAATAATATCTATAAAATGAAAGAATTTTGGTAAGAACATGATATTTTGCTTTATATGCTTCGATTATAAAAATTGAATAACAGAAATCAAATTAGGAAATCTGATTAAAAATATATTTGGTTTTACTCTCATATCTTATATTTTGATGAAAATATGCTTAACCGTTAACGTTTTGTGTGTAGAATAAGAAAAAAGTCAAAATCGTAAAAATTGTAATGCATTAAATATAATATCCTATTTAGGTTAGGAAATCTCACAAATATAGACGAGTACCACAGAATGAATGTATATAACACTATGGTTGCTTTTCTTTTAGAAGACAATCTACACTAACGTTCTATCATTCTATTCAATGAAATAACAAATATAAAACAATATTTATATCAACTGTTTCCTAAAAGGAAAGTAGCCTATATGTCATTACAGTAAAATACCAATTTCCTGCAGAAACATCCCTTTAATTAACGTGTGTATCTATTTTTGTTTTTTAAATTCTGTTATGTGCATAAAAAACTATTGAGCATATTTTTATAAAATCTGAGATAAGATTAAATTAGATATTTACTTCGAAAATTTTGCTAAAATTTCATAACATAAATTTACTGGAACAATATGACTTTAAGGTATATATAAAATTTTTCTGTTATATAATAGTTCTACAATAGAATCAAGAAGACATTTATATTTAATATCAACCAAAAATTCAAATGGTTCAATAAGTTGCCCCTAAACTGAATTGTTGAACATTATAAAATATCCATTGGAATGATGTAGACTAAGCTGTACATAGAATTTTAAATCTGTAAGTATGAATTTTGGATCCATATAAATAAAAAAAATCAGAGTATGCATTTTTGTATTCATGTTTTAGGGAAAAAGAAAATATCTGAGCTACATCTACTAAAAAATTGAGATCAGCAACTGAATGATAATGAGATAAATTATCATTGTTATTTGTCTCTATCTGTAACAATTAATTTATTTTTTTTGGACACTAATCCATTTCGATATTGAACAAGAAATAGAAATTTGCAAAATTTCTTATGGTAAAAAATTAATTGTTTTTTATTTAGCTGAATATTATCTATTTTTAAAAGAAAATATATAGAATTGGAATGTAATATGTTACTTATTATTCTTACTTTTTTTAATATAATGAATTGATGTTTTTTATTAATAATGGCATCATAGTATATTTTTTAAGTAACGATAAGGAAATATAATCATTTTTTTTTTTATCTTGAACGGTATATGTGTAGAATGTGCACACACA
>Ga0157363_1004692_pt1 | contig 12639 bp, 24 predicted proteins | sample AttsexASBM1_FD_111477 | JGI IMG/M metagenome (GOLD analysis project Ga0157363, IMG submission 111477) | Fungus gardens microbial communities from leaf cutter ant in Ribeirão Preto, State of São Paulo, Brazil - Atta sexdens ASBM1 | ecosystem: Host-associated > Fungi > Mycelium > Unclassified ...
ATTATTAGAAAATACTTCCTATATTTAAGAACAATAGTCACCACTGTGGAGGTTGTTGTTCAGAACTCCATGAAATTGATAAAGAATGGAGAGGTTTAATCCTCAGGTTGATTGGGATGGAGTGTGATCCATACCGGAAGAGAGTGAATGGGTGTGGATGAGAGTGAATGGATGTGGATGTCAGATAAAGTTTGTGACAATGGAAAAAATTCTCATATATACTCTACAGTTGTCTGCATAAGAGCAAGAAATGGATATTATATTGAGGACGAGCGTAATACTTATAACAGAAATGTTGGATGTGCATTCCTAACAACCAACTTCAGAAATACAAACTAGCAGCAAAAACAACTAGAAAAGAAATGAGCGAGCACAGATTTATTCTTTTGCAAACTTACTATCTCGCTTGATTTTGAGTTGTGCTTCCTCCATTTTCTTGAAAAGTCGAGCGTCACCAATTACTCGGGCGGCATCCCGAACCTCTCGACAGGTCTCGTCAAGGCGGGTGATACAGCGTACGACTGTTCCCTCTGGAACATCTGTTATTGTAGTTATCTGTTCAAATGACTAATATTTGATCAGGGACTCAACATCCATTCGTGGAAAGTTGATTCTCACCATGCCCTTTGCCCACTCATATATGACTTCTGTAAGACCAAATTTGAGATCAGATCGGAATTCCTCAGAAGCGATTTTGTAGTGATCTTGAACCCGACTAACGCGGTCGTTGATAGCTTGGATTATATCGCGTCCCTCTTGCAGTTTGGGTGGAAGCAGTGGCTCTATTTCTGTCTTTTCTTGGAAGACGAAACAAGAAAGTAGAGCCACCACTTCTTCGGGGTCATAATTTGCTAAGGTATTTTCCAGGATGAGCTCAGTCAATACGAGTTCGTTGGCTGAATTAATCTGAATTCCACGATTAAGAGAACACGAGGCAATAAGATTTGTCACTTACCTCGCATGCCACCCGCCCTTTCAAGAGAACCGTTGAGTTTTCATCAATGAATTTTAGTTCCTTGAGAACTTCAATGCGCTGTTCATAGTCTGGGATCAGTTCTAAGTTCTGTTCGGATACGGCTAGCTTAAGATGAGTTATGTTAGTGCGTAAAATCTGCTCTCTATGGATGATAGTGTACTATGGCATGGTGAACTGATTTATCTGAGGTGGTGAGTAGCACACGCACATGGGGTGTGAAGTCAGGGCATTGTGAGCATTCCCTATTAGAATTCCACTTTACAATCGTATTCCTTTGTTGAAGAGTTTCCTGGAAATCCAACAAGCGTATTTTGCTCCAGTCTACCTCTGGAATAGTACTTCGAAATGTCAACCAGTCTTGTAAGATCCCGGATAGGCTCTTTATAGCATCCATCATCTTCGATTTGCGATGCCGTTCAACGATTTCATCAATGTCGACCTGCGTAAGAAACAAATATATATAAGTGGGGCATCAATGGCACTCGCCCGAACCTTTATAACACAATCTGTAACAAGGCTGATGCTAGTTGTGGGAACAGCTCTCAGCTCGTACACACTATCCTCCTCCACGATCATTGACTTAGCTTCGGGCGGCCAAAGTGGAAGGACCATATGGTGATCAATGTCTACACAAGGCCTCAAAAGGTGCGAGAATCAATGATGATTATCCATCCATACTCACCACAGCTCCCACTTTTGACATCAGGTGAAACTAGCACAAGAATAAAATAAGTTTTGGTCTGACTGATCCGGCCTGACTCCAAGGCTTGCAAAGGGGCGGGTTTCAACAATACGCCCACGTTCCATGGATAAAAATGCTAAAAATGGATGTTTTATCTAGTGTCCTCACCGACAATAAATAAACTCACATTATCACGAAGGACAACTACTCTGCCAGACGAGAAGAGCTTCGAGCCCTGCTGACGACCAATGGCCATATCAACTAATTTCTGGTTGAGTTCAATGACTTTCTTCATGCCACTATGATAATCATTAATGTCCATTATGCAACGTTCACATTCCAATTTCTGCAAAGTTGAGAGCAGTCTCTCATTCTGTTCAAAGAAAGCAACTACGTCACAGTCACTTGGAGGGATGGGCAGGGCATCTGACCTCAATGACTTTTTGTTGATTTTCAGGCAGCAGTCGTTGAGACGTGTTTTCTGAGAAGCTTCGCTTGATCATTTCTTCCACCCGGAGGGTTTCCACACGCAACAAATTCAGGATCATGTTGTATGTCAACCTGAATTGAGATGTCAACCTCCCTGGGATGCCCAATATCATGGTCTGAAGGACGTTTTGCTGTCCCGGATATGAGTTTAATTTCTTTTAGATGGGACAACGTCGCACCTCTGGAAGCGAATCTCCGGAGAGTATAATGACTGTTCCTGTGCTGTCAAGACCACGACGCCCGGCTCGCCCGGCCATCTGGGTATATTCACCGGGAAGGATATCTCGGAAACTGCGACCATCGTGTTTCCGGATGCTGGAGAAAACCACGCACTTGGTGGGCATGTTGACTCCCTGCAGTTGATGTCAATGACAAGACTCAGATTCAGAATTGGTAGTCACCATGGCAAATGTTTCTGTGGCAAAAAGCACTTTGACGAGCCCGCGCGCAAATAGTATCTCCACCACTTCCTTCATGATTGGCAGGAGTCCACCATGGTGAATACCAATACCGCGGCCCAGCAGATCTCGCATGCGGGCAATCTGAGGCAACTTCTTATCAGAGCCTTTCCAGTCACATAAGCAAGGGCCACCATTGAAGTTTTACATTTCCTTCACCTTTCAGTCGTGATAACGCCTTTTCAACTGCGACATGAACTTCACTCTTATCCGCCGATGTACACAAGTCGGCATTGGTCAATGTTTCTGCGTTCTCCTCGCAACGTTTTTTAGAAAATGTGAAAATCACAACAGGAAGCAGAGTTTCTTTCTTGAGATGGCCTAAAAGGTGGACGTAGACGTTCTTGTCGGCATGAATTGTACGCATCGGCCCACCACCGCCCTGACTTCCGCTTCGGCCTACTGAAGCTAATCCTCTCAATCCACTATTACCACGAGCAGGAACGCTTCGCTGGCCACGCTGGCCGCTAGCCACCCCACGAGTGCCCATACGTTGGACAGGAGGCAAACCAGCGGCTTCGCGTTCTTTGTCTTGCCTGCGTCGCAATGCTTCTCCGGCATCTTTGTACCTGGACCCCCGTTGCTTTGGGCTTTGAAATAAATATCCAAGTTAAAAGTGGCGTACCCTTGCCCAATGAAATTGCGTTTAGCATCGACAATCTTGAACTTGTCTCGCCCTGCATAGAGGTAATGTTCGAGTGGCACTGGACGTTGCACTGTTGAAATGACATATATATCTTTCTTCTTGGTGCGGCTATGATATAGATATGTTTCAAAATCGAAGACAACTCATGTTGATATACACCTTACCCGACCCAGTCCGCAAACTCTTTGGTATTCGGCACAGTGGCAGAGAGAAGAATAATGTTGACATGGTCCGGAAGCATGATGATAACCTCCTCCCAGACTACACCTCGCTATAACATTCGTCAACATCATCAGCCTCGGACCGATAAATATAATCCACGCCACCTCAGCATCGTTAACGTAATGAACTTCATCAAAAATCACGAATTCCACATCTCGAATCAGGTCAGCACCCTTGTATAGCATGCTCCTCAATATCTCCGTCGTCATCACGAGGCAAGTTGCTTCCGGGTTTATTTGGACATCACCCGTAAGAATTCCGACAGAGGAAGAAAAAAACGTTTGCTTGAAGTCCCTAAATTTCTGGTTCGATAGGGCTTTGATAGGAGAAGTATAGATCGCTCTGTGCTGGAATCAACATGGAGACCGAAAGCTAGCCAGCTCGAAGGCACCTCGTCATATGTTTCTCGGCGAGAGCAATTGCGTATTCCGCAACAGCAGTCTTTCCAGCAGAAGTGTGAGCCGCGACAAAAACAGAGTCTCCGAGTTCCAGATGGTATACAGCTTGCTTCTGAAACGTGTCCAACTCGAAGGGATACTATGATCACGGTATTACAGGCATTACCAGCAGGAAGACCATCATCCAATACCTTATGTGCCACCTCAGGGACAAGTTCGTGAAAATTAGCTAGGGGTTGATTGACATTAATGACATGAGCCCAGTCTCGTTTCTGAACATCGACTTTGCGAGTGAGTCGAGGACGGATTTTAATCAGCTTGAGGTCTTTCTGAGAATTGAAATTAGATAGAAGAATTATGGTAGTGCTTGGAATTACTGGTGATAGCACATCAACCTCGTTTTGCTGCTCAGTCGATACTGTCTCGTCGTCAAGCGAGACGATAGTCACCTCGTGGACAAAAGTTCTCAGAACTGGGACGGAGAGACAGGGGAACATACCTGCTCCTTAAATTGCTCTTCTCCCTCCTCTGTTCCAACGACATCAAGACCCAGAATTTTGTTATCAGGTTCCCCTGGTAATCTGATTCCTCTGCTAAGACCTGGAGCAACTTCGCGTAGTCGTTTCTTGTTCACGGGAGAACCCTCATTCTCTCCAGATTTTATTATATCGTCAAGTCCACCTGGAAGGAATGGCACATATCCAGACTTCCCTCGAACAAAATTCTGCGCGGGGGCTGGTGTTCGGTTGATGGAAGTAGAAGTGAGACCTGTCGTACTGTGTTTGTTTGGTGTCTGGATGTGGTAACGTATATGTTTATCTAATAGGGATTTTGTAGCTCACCTCAGTGTACCCTATAATCCGACCCTCGAGACCTGCACGCACGAATGATACTGATGTCGGAGGAGGTGACGGCACCAAACTGAGGAGACTCGGTACACAAAGCTCGCGGTCCCAAGTACTAGGTCACCCATCAGCTAGTCAGTGACTTTAAAATGTATTCATGTCGCACATTTGGTATGTCGAAAGCAGGTGCTCCGGGAAGCCAGTTGGTGGTAGAAGAAGCTTTGCTTCAATATCATGGAGAACTTGCTCTTGGGATGGTATATCTGCGAAGCCAAGTTCTCCTAGAAGTACAGACGCGTCTTGTCGGCATGGATTAACGATGCGGGAGATGAGACCTGCTTGATCTACAGTAGTCATCACGATACTTGTTGAAGGTGACTGATTGCACAGCCACTCATTTATCTATTTGTTTTATTCTACAAGATATCATGCCTTCCTCTTGACTAGTGCCTTTTTAGGTCAGAGAAACGCTTCATAAGTGTCAAAAAATCGTCTTCTTTCCCGATGCCGGGTGATGGGACTGAAGGTAATGTTCCTCCCTTTTCGTCTTTCACCCCAGATAGTTTATCTTCATCGGCCGCGTCTTTGGCCTAAAGGCACTTAGTGTTGGAGTTATCCCGGAGAGCGAGATGAGAAATACCTGGATCAAATCGGAGACAGTCTCATCAACTTGGGATCCCGACTCCCAGGGGACTCCATATGCTTTAGCAATCTCGTGCAAGTAACCATCAACAAGTTCATCTGATGGTTGACCGGCCGCCAGCTTGTGCACCACCTGAAAATACCAGAATCCATTAACGAGCGATCGAGCAGCAAGAAATGTCGGCATGCCCGTTCGGCGACACAATTGTTACGGTTCTCCATGACCCCCACAGAAAATTCCCGACCATACCTATGCATAAGAATATCTCTCAGGATGTGAAGCTCTAAGCAAGGCAGTCAATTCGTTACAGAAATATTGGACAATATGAGAATACCCTTCAGTTCGGTCCGAGGAGCAGCATAGATGATGCTGCAAACACCTTCACTGATGGCTATATTATGTTAAGACATTCTGATGTGTCATCGCTATTTATTGGTCACATACCTGGATCTGGCTCCCGGTTACTAGATCAGAGAATCAATAGGTAGCGGGATCAAGAGAAAAAATATTTTTGCACTTCTGGTCTAGGAGGCTGAATCTTGCCAGTAGGAGCTCGCAATAGAGCTCAAGAAGCTCTAATAGCTCAACGTGAACATCTTCATTGATTACTACTTTACAGTCAATGGACGAAGGGGTAATAGACTTGACACCACTCACAGCCCTCGACCTTGATCCGAGCAGTTTCAACCTTGCCTCGCTCCAAGAGGGTAGCTATGTCCCTGCGAGATGATTTTGCTTGTGCTTCCTTCTTCTGTTGCAGAGTTCTCAGTCGTTGTACAGCCAGTCTGGCATATCGTTGGTCCTAGCCGCGATACCACTTGAACAATGGAACTCACGTACCGAAGCTGAACCTGGCAGGACGAGACATTTCAGAGTACATGCCAATGAGACGATACATGTACCGCTTACCTTTGCCTTTGCGGCGTTCAAAGGGATCATTGTGGGTCAAAGCTTATGAGTGGATGTAAATTGGAAGGGTGATGGTCTGTGCTATTTGTAGAACAATGGTAAGCATACAATGATGATGAATTATATACCACAACCAGAGTTTGTAAATCAGTGACAAGACGTAGTGGTGAGAGAGGCAGCTACATATAAGTGCGCATGGACAGTGCTGAAGGATATGATAGTATGACATTGGTCACAAATAGTGAGATGGTGGCGAACGAAAAAGAAAGAAAGAATAATAAACTCGGTACAGGTGCAAAGTGCAACATCCCTGCAGTCAGCGGAACATATTTTAGGCTGCAGCAACGTGTGCTAACAGGTATGCTGTAACACTGGACCGGCCGCAAAGCCAGTCCAGTCAGTCAGCAGGGTGACGAGAAGCCAATATTGCTAACACACGTGGTTTGTGCCAGAACCGAGTCAATTCTGATCTAAACAACTGAACAATCCTTCTTTCTTTCCGTTGCCATCATGGCTTCCAAATCCCAAATCATGCGCAAGTCTCTCCATATTCACATTGACTCCTCTCCGTATGTTTCTGAACTCGTCATCTCCCCTGATTCCGCCTCTCCGTCCTCAGAATCCACCCGCTTCAGCACAGGGACATCCCGAACAACACCGACCAGCGCTGGCTCGGACCAAGATGAATTTTCTGTCTTGTGTTTGTACGATTTCCGAGCCGCCGATGACGACCAGCTTTCCTTCCGTAAGAACGAAATACTTCTCGTAGTCAAGCGCGAGAACACCGGGTGGTGGGCGGCAATGCGCCGCGGAGGAAATACAATTGGCTGGATACCCCAGGCATTTGTTAATTCTCTGACAGAAGAGATGGCTGAACGTCTGGCCAATGTGAAAGAGGATCTCCGTTTTTACGTATACCAAGCAGAGCAATTGTGGGAGCCTGAGCCTGAATCAGCATCCAAGTTCAGGGTACGTCATCTTTATATAGACAGTTGGCCCTGTCTAATGTCTCCTGCTGGTGCTCCACAGGCATCACTTCAGATTTCTAAATTCTCGGAGCGTACTGCCCAGAGCCAAATCAACCGTCCGAGGCTACACCAAGTTCCCGTCTCGTCAGACGCTTACATGGGTTGCAAGAATGCACCACCTTCTCCTACCACACCTGTGCCTCAGTTACCCAATCGAGTAGCTGGCAGTATGAATATGGACAGAACTGCAATGCCGACGCAAAATGAGAGAGATGACAATTCATCTCGTTTCATGCGAAGTTCAAGTATGCGAAGATGGATAGGCCATGGTAGCCCAGAACCTGTCAGTGCCTTTAGTATCTCTGGTAGATGGCCCCGGATGGTAGAACGAAGAAGACTACCGCCAACAGAAGATTACTCTCAACCTGTACTGGTTTTACAAGCTTCGGTTCCGTGGTATCTGAAGCCAAGGCTTGCAGACCAGTTGGATGTGGATGCAGATGGTCAAGTGCGTTTTGGAACTATCCCTGCTCTGGTAGAACGATTGTTGGGTATGTTCGTATTCTCTACTTCGAGCAGCTGGTTGATTTTCCATGACCATCAGCAACCAATATGGAGAATAAACAATATCAAGATGTCTTTCTGATGACATTTCGATCATTCATGTCTTCAGGCGTGTTATTTGATGCACTCATAGAGTACTATAATCTTCTTGAACCGGATGGTTTAAATGTTGCTGAGTTGGAGGATTGGCTAGAACGTGGACGGGGCAGAACGCAACGGAAAGTTTTGGAGATATTCGGTGACTGGCTCCAAGCGAATTGTCTACTGGAGCAGGAACCCAACATTGCAGGTCGCCTCACAGAATTTTTGAAATCGATCACACCGGGTCCTAACAACAAGCTTTCTAAGCTTATTCAAGAACAAATAAAGGATTTGGTAAGATATTTCTCATTCTGGATGATTTATAAGGTGCTGATAATCAAAATGGGACAGACATTCTCCATTGGAAACCCTATCACTGTTTCCCCGTCAATCAGCCCGCGCAAAAAGAAGAACTCAAAACCTCAGAAAGGCGATATCCTGAAGATAGAAGCTGCAGATCTCGCAGAGCAACTCACAGTGATCTTGTTTGAAATGTACAGGAAGATTTTGCCACAAGAGTGTATCATGTATGCGAGATCACATAATGGACCAGGCACGACAAACCTTCGGGAGTACTGTGCAGTCCATGACAGGGTGGTTTCCTGGGTGCAGAAGAGCATCTTAGATACTGGCGTGATAAAGAAGCGGGCAGAAATTGTTGATTATTGGATCAAAGTAGCCGATGTTAGTTTGTGTCTTGTTCTTTATCAGTGCCCTATATTAACGGTCATATCTAGAAATGCCGTCTGTTGAACAACATTGCTTCCATGAGCGCCATTATCACTGCCCTCACCAGCAACATTATCCAGAAGCTCCTGCTCACAATGGCTCATGTCAGCAAGAAATCTGTCTTGGAGTCACTTTCACGGTATAACGACCCTTCGAGAGGTTTTGCGACCTATCGCCAGCTGAACGATGTTGATGGTCCTTGCCTACCCTTCATCACCATGTACCTCACCAAACTAGTCCATATTGAAGACCAGTATAGCGACAAGGAATCCGGGCCAATCTGCTTTTACAAGCGGAAGCAATTCCGCGACGTCATATTAGTAATGCTTCGTCATCAGAAAGAGCCTTATCCTCTCCTACTGGATGATGTCGCTGTGTTTCTTCGAGACCAGTTGCGGAAAGAGCCTCCCACTGAGAGGGAGCTATGGGAGAAAAGTGAGGAAGTGCGACAATCGGAGGTTGCCCACACTGATATACGAAAATTGGAGAAGGCAGGGTTTTGAACGACGTTGCCCTTTTTTGACTTTTGGACATGGTCAACACTGTTTGTGTGCTTGTAAGCTGCTCATGGAATGGTCATGTAGAACGTGATTGCATTAGAAGTGACATAATCAGATATTGCGTAAAAATGTATATATCCCAAGGGTCCAAGGTCTGCAAGAAGAGTATGTTACAAAGTGAGCAACAAATGACAGTAATGATTGGGGGCAAAATTAAGGGTGAATCGAAGTCATCGTATGCAGTGAGCGAGCAAGCTGCTCTCTAACAGCTGCAATTGTCAGTCTGATCCTGCGTAATTGCCTGCTTATTGAGGTCCACACTTTGTCTTGCTCCAGGACCTGCCCTCATCCCAGAGCGAACGGCAGGAGAAGCAATGGACGGAAGTTTCTTGGCTATGGGGGGAATGGAATAAATAACGAGTAGCAACAGAGCAAGAGCTGACCAACCAATTGCCGTGAAAACTTCTGTCACTCCTTCGCCACTCTTTGCACTTGTCTCTGCCCACATAAGGCCTTCCTCATCCGCATATTTTTTGGCCTCTTCCTGACTTACCTGACGGCGTGCACCGAGATCAGTCTTGTTGCCACACAATGTAATGACAATATTTGGATCCGCTTGTCTCTGCAGCTCACGTATCCAGGTGCGAGCTTTCTCGAGGGACGATGACTGTGTGATGTCATACACCACTACGGCACAATTGGCATTGCGATAATACATGGGGGCCTAAAAAAGATTCAATCATATGGTCGCCACAGCGTCGTTGTTTAAGGCATACCAGAGACTGGAAGGACCAAATCAGCTAGCCGGCCGACAAAAAAGTAAGGAAGCACACCTTATAACGCTCCTGTCCAGCAGTGTCCCTAAATGAATGTCAACATAGAGACAAAGAGAGAGAGAGAGAGAAAGAGCCAGATAGGGAACACATACCATATCTCAAACTTAACTGTTGTTTGGTCGTCAATCGTCACTGTCTGCGTGAGGAAGGCAGCTGAGGCATGTTCAGAAACCCTGAATCATTGTCATCTTACATGGGACTAACCGCCTATTGTACTCTCTCGGTAGTCATCGAACTGGTCCTTGACGAAACGGAGGACAAGGCTGGTGTAGAGTGAGCCTTGTGACATGCAATATAGTGTATAGAGTACCTAGATTTTCCAACTGCTGATTCACCTTGAACGACCTAAGCGGGATTAATGATTCAGAAAGAAGAAACTGACCTAGGAGGACGAGCTTAAACTGATACTGCTTGGACATGGTTGCGTAGACCAAGTGTGATGTGACACACTGTCGGCCTGAAAAGGAAGCTCTGTTACCAGGTCCGGGGTTTGCCGGGGCAATGTGGTGTGATCCCTGCAGTTTTCTCTTTTCCTCCTCCATCAACACTGTCAGACATTTCTGCCATCTATCTCTGTAGTCTGGTTCGCTCTGAGTACTGAGTTTGAGCTCGCCGTCGGCATCGTCCCTCTCTCTGTACCTGTGCCTTCTCGCTGTGCCTGTATCATTCCTTGAACGCCACGTCACTGAGACCATCGCAAGCAGTAAAATTGTGCTGAATTTCTGAGAAAACATGAATCGTCATCACCCTTATGGCGGGAATTTTGACGGTCATCGTCGAGGGGGATCTCCGTCTGGTCCTGGTCCTGACAGAAGTCATCGTTTTCAGGAGAGAAGTGGTGGTTACCGCGGGAGAAGTGGCTATGGTCGTGGAAGAGGCGGTGGAAGAGGTGGAGTTGGAGACTATAGCCCCTATGATGGGGGAATGCACGGTGGATATAGCAACGATATGGAAGCTTACAATGAGTATGATTCTCAGGCTCCTCACCAAGATTCCTATTACCAGGATGTCGGTTCATACTCAAGCTATAATCAGGGTTTTGGAAAGTATGAAGGTGCGCTAATGATTAAGACTGAATTTGCACCAGAAAGGGCTGCAAGGATTATTTGTGGCCTTGACCAGCACTGAGGCATACGGAGACCGACAAACGTTCAATGGCCTTGAACGTATTTCGTTAGCTTAAGCTAAATGTTAGCGAGAGCGAGGCGGTGAAGCCTCAAATATCGCACCATATGCCATACAAATCGAGAGCTATCCATGCCTTTCAAAGTCAACTCGTCCTTGGTCGATGAGACGCCATGATTTTGATCCTGAGCTGCCTTTTCTCGCGAGTACTGAGGCGGTGCTTTCTATTTGTCTCTGGCAGTGTTATGGAAATTTTCTTACATCTATAACACCCCAACTAGACGATACTACGAACGGATATGATGACGATGCTGGTGGATATTCACGTGGTCCAAGGCGCCCTCCCATGCGTAAAGATAGAGATGACAAAGTACACGATTCAATTATTGAAGAACGCATCCAACGTGAGCGACCCTGCCGAACGCTCTTTATCCGCAACATCAAGGCGAGTGCAGTGTGGAAATTACTCGATAAGGATTTTGACTCATCTACATTCTAGTATGAGACCAACAGCGATGATGTTCGGCGTCAATTTGAAGAATTCGGCAGTATCAAAACCTTCTTCGATTTAATCTCCACACGCGGGATGGTTTTTGTAACATATGTGGGTCCTTCATTGTTTCCACTTTGCTACCGTGTTCGGATATCCTTTAGTATGACCTTCGTGCCGCGGAACGGGCAAGAGACCGTCTGCAAGGATCCGAGATCAGTGGACGGCCGGTGAATATTTCTGTGTTCTTTTGTGTGCATGTTCAACATATAGTATGCAGATCGACGTACATTATTCCCTTCCACGTGACGACCAAAAAGGTCCGGAACGGGAGAGGAACCAAGTTTGTTCCAATCTTTGATTCAATTTCCATTCTGACTCGACATTTAGCAATTCCAGGGTACACTTCAAGTGACCCTAAGGGCGTCTCCGTCTGGACAGCCGATCGATGACACTGAAGTCCGCCGCAAGTTCCAGGCATTTGGTGATATAAAGTCTGTTCGACCGGCCAACGATCGGGTTGAGTACGTATTGTTTAATGACAATGTCTTACTGCTAAAGATGTTCTAGTTCTCGATACGTAGAGTTTTATGACATCCGTGTTAGTTTTTAGGTCTTTCGCGAGGATTATACTGACAAGGAATTCAAGAATTGTGAGGATGCCTTCAATGCACTTCGCCACCAAGGTCTTCAAGATGGTGTAATGGACATTGTATACGCTTGGGATTATACTGAAGGACAGTTGGAAGGCCGGTGTGTGAGGTCATTCCAACTAGAGGTTCTGCTATGTTAACATTTTCAGTGCCAATGGTGGTCGCAGAGATTGGGAAGGAATTGACATCCACAGAGGTCGCGGTGGCGGCGGAAGTCGTGGTCGTGGTCGTGGTCGCGGTCGCGGTGGCCACTCAGGAGGCCATCAAATAAATGAATGGGAAGACCGACGAGAATACGGTCGGGATCGCGATCCTCGCCGCGGGCGCTATGAAAATGAGCATAGTGGACGCGGTGGAAGAGGTGGAGGATATGGTGATAAATTCGACAACAGAAATGGGGGCTACGGTGGCGGTAGCGGCGGCGG
>Ga0157363_1004693_pt1 | contig 12638 bp, 15 predicted proteins | sample AttsexASBM1_FD_111477 | JGI IMG/M metagenome (GOLD analysis project Ga0157363, IMG submission 111477) | Fungus gardens microbial communities from leaf cutter ant in Ribeirão Preto, State of São Paulo, Brazil - Atta sexdens ASBM1 | ecosystem: Host-associated > Fungi > Mycelium > Unclassified ...
CGCTGATTGGTCGATATTCGACGCCGTGTTCACATCTGGCGCGGCCGGAGCGCGCAAGCCAGACTTAGGCTTTTACCGCCACGTTATCAGCGCTACTGGTCTACATCCTCAACAGACAATCTTCGTGGATGATAAACTCGAAAATGTCATTTCTGCACGTTCGCTTGGTTTCTGTGGAGTCGTGTTCGATAGTGAATCGACCGTCAGGCGTGTGCTTCGAAATCTTGGCGGAGATCCCATTCAACGTGGATGCGAGTTCCTAAGACATAACGCAAGAAATCTTCAATCCGTGACGAAGGCGACCCCTACACAGGCGTCAGTCGTGGTAGAAGAGAACTTTGCTCAGCTTTTGATCCTCGAGGCTACTAACCAAAGGTAGGTGCCACATCACTCAGGTTAAACAGTTTTTTTGGTCTAATGTTCATGCTTAGGGAGCTAGTTAACCTCATTGAATGCCCTCGAGCCTGGAATTTCTTCAAAGGTATGGCATCTCTGGTATTAGGCTCTTGATGGCCGTTGAAAACCGAACTGATTGAAAGTAACGTTCCCTATTTAATTTGGTCCCATCTACGTTCTTTGTAGGAAAGGGTCAATTGACTACAGAAGAGTTTCCATTTGATCTTGATACCACGTCTATGGCCTTCACTGTCCTGAAATGTGATAAAGACATTGTCTACTCAGTCATGGACGAGATGTTGGAATGCGTTAATCCTGATGGTATCATTCAGGTGAGTATACTGCCATGTTGATTTTAGCCCGAACTTACCAGCGTTCGTGCATTTCACAGGTCTACTTTGATCATCATCGGCCACGATTTGACCCTGTTGCATGTGTCAATATTCTGAACCTTTTTTATACCTATGGCCGTCAATCCCAGCTTCAACAAACTCTAAAGTGGGTACACGAGGTTCTCTTGAACCGTGCCTATTTAGAGGGTACCCGTTACTATGAGATGCCAGAATGCTTCCTCTACTTCATCAGTCGGCTTCTTTCCGGCTCAAGTGATTCAGACCTCCATGCATTACTCAAACCTTTGCTGAAAGAACGAACCCAAGAACGTATCGGGGCCGAGGGTGACTCTTTGGCACTCTCAATGCGCATACTTACTTGTGATTTTGTCGGAATTCGAAACGAAGTTGATCTACGTAGACTCCTTACGTTACAATGCGAAGACGGGGGTTGGGAAGTTGGTTGGATATACAAATTCGGGAAATCTGGTATCCGTATCGGCAACCGCGGACTCTCCACGGCACTTGCCATTAAAGCTGTCAAAGCAATGTCACGAATGCTGCAGACTAGATCCAGAATCTCAGAATCTTTGATGCCAACTTGGGTTAGTGGTGGTGGCGGAGATAACTGGTTCCAAACTCTTCTGCGTCCTCGGAGTGGATCTTTCAGGAATTTGTGACAGTACTTCATGGTGGCCGCACATATCGGAAGCCTTCCTTCTTCCTAGATGGGTGTGTTCTTACCCATGCTTAATACGTCTTTTCATTTGGCCTCTTGCCGGCCTTTTCTCGCTGTTTCAATGTAGTTATATATAAAAACGAATGACGTCACATACTTTGTAATTACAAAAACATTTTGTCTAGTAATAGTGTAGAAGCAAATTCCATAGCGTAACTATTTCATCCGCGAAGGTAGCGGCGGTAAACAGGGTTGTCAGTCTCTTCTACGTAGGCATAATCAAGCTTTCGTAGATAGGCATCAAAGGCCTCGTGGTCCGGTATCGGGACCTGAACACCTGCAAGCACCTTTCCAAGATCTGCAATAGTACATCAGAGAATCCGGTTAAAAAAGCCGGCCGGTACGTACCTCCACCATGATTACGGTAGTGGAATAAAGATATATTCCACCTTTGATGCAGACCTGTCAGAAACTTGCGCAGAGCACCGGGTCGTTCAGGAAAGGCTAACCACCCCATCAAGCCAATTTGTACACGGGGTAAGAAAATTGTTGGGCAGTTAATGGTGTGTTTCCCGAAACATCAGTTGTGGGTGCACATGTAATACAGATGCATCATACCAAATCTGAAGATACGTTCATTGGGGACCGCATGGCAACCACCAATCATGTACCGTGCGTGGCTTTTTGCTAGTTCATCATCACTAATATCAAAGCCCTGCATGTCTTCAGCAGTGAGAGCCGAAAGAACCTGATGAACTTCGGTGGTTCGATCTGGGGTATCAAGTTTGAAGGATAAGAATACGTGAGCGCGATCTCCATCCCCAGAAAGGTTGTACCGATAGACAAATTCTGTAACTTGGCGAGGATGGATGACTGAATGCAGTGCGATAAAACTGTAGTACAAGGAAGGTCGTAGAGAGGAGAGACCGGCATTCAAAAGCTTGATTGTCCCTGAGAAAGGAGACTTACCTTCCTGGTTTTTCAGGGATGTCAACACTGAGGAGGGCTTCGCGACCTTCGCCTAATTCGGCGCGTTCTGCGACGAAACGAAGGCGATCAAAGTTCATGTTTGCTCCGCTGACAACGACTACAAATTTTTTATGAGCACCCATGAGCTTATTTTTGATGATGTATCGTTTGAGTCCGGCGAGGGCGAGAGCTCCGGCTGGTTCGGTGACAGAACGGGTATCTGGGGAAGACACAGCCATTACATCAGTGTGTCCACGGGCATTGGGTTCTCTGCCCCTGATTGAACACACTTACCCTCGAATATATCCTTGATAGAGGCACAGATTTCGTCATTGTCCACGAGAACGATTTCATCCAAAAGTTGCTTGCAAATTCTGAAAGGTTCGGCACCCACGATTTTGACTGCGGTGCCATCACTGAAGGGACCGACTTCGGAAAGCGTCACGCGCACATCGCTTGCGATACTGCGAGCCATGGCGTCGCCATCGAGGGTTTCGACGCCGATGACTTTGGTATGTGGGCTGCCGATACGCTTGACATACTCGGCGATGCCGGCGACGAGGCCGCCGCCGCCAACAGCGGCAAAAATAGCATCAATCTGGTCAGAGTGGGGAGCTTGCTTGAGGATCTCCAAGCCCACCGTTCCCTGGCCTGCAATGACAAGGGGATCATCGTAAGGAGGGACAAAGGCAAGTCCGTGGATGTGAGCCAGACGAGCACACTCTGCTTTTGCTTCGTCGAAGTCATCGCCGTGTAAGACGACTTTTGCACCTAGACGGGCGGCATTACGGACTTTGATGGAAGGGGTAGCCTTGGGCATGACGATGGTGCATGGGATACCTAAGCGGGCACCGGAGAGAGCGACGCCCTGAGCATGATTTCCTATGAAGGAAAAAGAAAATTTGGGATTTGGGACATGGATTAGATTAAGCACGCACACTGACCGGCGCTGCATGTGACGACGCCTTTCCAGCGTTCCTCGTCGGTGAGATGAGCCATAAAGTTGTAGGCACCTCGAATTTTGAAACTAAAAACCTCGTGGAGATCCTCGCGCTTGAGAAAGATGGTGTTGCCGAGCTTTGCGCTCAGGTTGGTTGCAGGGATGAGAGGTGTTTCCTGAAGGATGTCATATACTTTGGCATTGAGGATGAGTCTGAGATAGTCGGGGGTATTGTCTGGGAGAAGGTAGTGGTTACTGAGACGAGGGAAGACAGGTGCCTGGGGTCCGTCGGTGGCGATGGGAACTGGGGCACTGGAGGCGTACTCGAGTGTGGCAAGGGGAGGGGCCATGACCGAGGGATGACACGTGAGACGAGAATTGGCACGTGCCCCTATTTGCCTCAGGACACGTGAGATGAGGAGGATTGGCACGTGCCCGTATTCGCCTCGGCCAGTGATCCTGGTCCGTGCGCTATGATGGCCGGGGCAGACGCGACGGGATGGTCACATGATGGGAAGCCAGCCTCAGTGGGACAGTCAATGGCGCAGGCAGCGACCATGGCCATGGGTCCTCCGCTTTCTCCTCGCGAAATCCGCCGCTCAGGACGTCGTTCAGCACCGTCTACAAACTCAAAGTCTCCCGACTCCGACCTCCCTCGCCACAGGGACAACCCCCTCAGGCCTCCCCAGGCTGCCCCATCCCGTACAAAGCGTGTAAAGGACGACCACGACGACCACCCCGACGACCGCAAACACTCGGCTTCAGCAGCCCACTCCTCTGCTTCCAACTCTAGCTCGGCCATTCCAAAGACCAAGCGCAAGAACAGAGAGAAACGACGCTCCAGCGCCGACATCGCTCCAGACAACCTTCATGAGCCCCCTGACCCCAGCACTACAGACCCCGCAGACGAGGAGGAGCAGGGCATCACTCGCTGTGTGTGTGGCAGCAACGGTTTGTCCTCCTCCACTCTTATCGCCCCGCTCACTCATCTCCCTCCTCAGGTGAGGACGAGACCGATGCTGGCGAATTCATGGTTCAATGTGAGACCTGCAAGGTCTGGCAACACGGCCTTTGCATGGGCTACGAGTCAGAGGATCAGGTCCACGACGCCGACTACTACTGTGAGCTATGTCGCCCTGAGCTCCACGGCGAACTCTTCAAGTGCGCTACTTGTTCCTCCCTCCTTCCCAGTCTTCCCTCTTACACACACACACCCCTCCCAGACGACTGGCGAAAAAGGCGCGGCACTCGTCCACCGTCACCTCTGCCATTGCCACTTCACGTGTATCTCGTTCCCATTCTCCTACCCATCTCCTCAAGCAGCCTTCCAAGAGGCGAAACACCATGAACAGTCGAGATGCCAATTTCGATGAGAGCCTTAAAGAGATCATCGAGGCTACTGCCGCAGAGGCCGCTGCCACTCAGCAACAGCAGCCACAGCAGCCACTTGCCGCTCCCAAGCCTGACCCAGAACAGGAGTCTGAAGTCGGTCCTCATAACAGAAAGAAACGGAAAAGATCAGACGATGATGCGTAAGCTCAATTCCTTGTTTGTTATTGCCGTGTGTTGGTTCATACTCCCTCAGGCCAAGTAAAAAGCGCACTAGATCTACTTCCAGTGCCTCTGATCAGCAGCCTCCATCTATTCCTCGTATCCCTTCCCCTCCCCCTAAATTCCTTGCCCCTTCATATCCCAAAAAATCAGCACCCAACACGGGAAAACGGTTTGGCCGCAGAGCTCCTGTCTCTAGCGCTGCCCCAGCCCTTACGCCCCTTGACGGGGATGAATGTGAGCAAGGCGCTAATTCTATCTGCTTTACTCACGTGACATTTCTTCCAGCAGTCCAGCCTGCCACCACCACCACCACGACGAAACGTCAAGCCGGCAATAGTCGTGCCAAGGGATCCGGTGCTGCCAGACGGCAACCTGTCTCCCATCTCACCTCTCATGGCAATAGTAACATGAACCAAGAACTGGGTTCACGGAGAGGCCAATCTCACAATACTACCAGCCAAGGCAACCTTGCTCTGGAATCGACACGGACCTACCGGAATTCCCATGTTTATGCCGTTTCGCAACAGCCTCTATTTACATCTTGGGGTCTTCCCGACTACCTGGCACACCTCGAAGAGATGCTACCTACCAACATTCCACAGCCGCTGGAAATTCAATCAGGTACTGGAACATTCAGTGGGAGAGGAGAGAGTATGGAGCGGACAATGGAACGTGGGGTCAAAGTCAAATGGCCTAGTAAGCGGATGAGTGTTGGGGATATGAACAAGCGGGTTCGGGCGTTAGTAGAATGGGTGGGCCGAGAACAGGCCAACGCGCTAGATCGTGAACGGCGGAAGGAAGCATTGGAAAAGGCGCTCAAACATGATTTGGAAACATCAGGGAAGGACAATCGTGGAATTGATGATCACCTAGTAATGGTTATTGATGGTTCTTCGTTACAAAACCCGAATGAGGCTCAGGGTAAAACGGCGGACTCTGAGCAGGATTCATTGGCTGTTCCGGTGACTGTCAGGGCTACCTCGATATTGTGGAAAAGCGATGACGGAAAATCCTTTTCGACAATGAAAATGATGGAGGAGTTGATGGAAGAGTTGATTGGGTTTCAGGAGAGATTCGGTCCTGGTGCTAAAAGGGAAAGACGGATTGTGAGCTAGTACAGCTTTTACGTGTTTGTTTTGCTTCTTGTTTCGGCTTGAATTTTTCTTTTCTTTGTTGTAATTGTTATAGTATATCATTGTATTCTGGCCACGCCGTCCACTTAATCTTCGCTGGCTCCTTGCTGGCTGGACGGATTAACTAAGCTTACAAGAATCTATTTGGCATAGGCTTCCGAGCATAAACACATCCGTCACGCCCATACGACGCTCCCATCCGCGTTCGTTGGCATGATCGATTTCTTGTGCGTTTGAAGGTTCACTTATGACTTCGAGTGATGAGCGCTCGTCGTTTTTTGACTCAAGCAAAACGCACCAACTACGCTTCTCGGGTTCGGACGAAGACGACGTCGAGCATAATGATGACCGTGCCCTGGGAGCGGAAGATAGTTCCACAGCAAAGGATTATGCTTCTCGTATGGAGGAAATTATGGATAGCGATGAAGAGGGAGAGAGTGCTGGGTCCAAATTGGACAGTGATTTTGAGTATGTTGACGTTGATGCTGCGGAGAGCTCTGTGGCCACTGCGTCAAACTATAGGGACAGGTTGAGAGAGGTTTTGGGGCAAGATGAGTCGACGGACGATGAGGGATACGATGAGAATGTGCAAATATCGAGGACTGCTGTAGACGAAGAAGACTATCTGGTGTGTAGTTATCATTTTCTGTCACATTTGTGTCGAACTGAGCAAGAAAGGGTTTAGCCAGAAATGCAGCTACTTCATACATATTCCGAAGTCTCTACTAGCCGGCAATCGTCACTACCAAGGTCGTGTACAATTACACCCTCTTCAAAAATTGCGAAACCGTTTTTGCATCCCAGTGTTTCCCGTTTACGATCCCGATCTGTTTTTGCACAGACACCCGAATCTTCGTTAGTGTCCTCATCAACTAATTTTGGCTCACCTTTACCTTCTCAGTTGTTCACAAATTCATCTTTACATACCACTTCCCACATTTCCCCCTTCTCCAACAACACCTCTCACTCGTCCACTACACACTCGCCAAATTTGAGCGCAACGGCCCAACTTCCTTCGCAAACGCAAAGCCATCGTGAAATCTTCAACGCCGTTATACGAAACACAGAGAACGAAGCCTTCAGATGGACAAACCTGCATTTGATCAGCAAAGATTTGTTTGCCAGTACTGCTGTGAAAAAGGCGATGACGGTACTTGGTGCGAGAGGGTTTAAGACGCCTACTGTGCTGGCTGCGAATGGGAATATGTGCATTGGGACATCGGATGGGAAGATACTTGTGTATGATTTTCGACAGAATTTGAGGTGCATTTGTGGCGACGAGTCATCTGGTGAGCCTTGACCATCTCTTCAGTACTTCCTCAAGCTGATTACATTTTTTCCCTCAGAAAGTCGCCATGGCGCGGTCACCGCACTAACACTCTCATACGACCATACATGTGTCGCAGCGGGTTACTCGACGGGCTACATCCAGATATACAACCTCACAAACCCAACAATACCTATCCGTTCTGTCTCGCCTACTTCTCTTTCCCTTGTTTACTCTGGAAGAAAAGAAGGCCATATCCATGGTTCTCGTATTGTCAGCATCGGCTTTGTCGCAGGACGGCATACGGCGATTGTTTCAGCCGACATACACGGTCTCGCATTCTATCACACTCTCGGCAAGGTTCTCTTCGTTGAGGCATCAGACATCCTCCGAATTCTAGGTCGATATCCCGATCCTCAACCACCTCTTTCGTCATCATCACCGCAATCGCATCCTCCTCACACATATGGTACACATACAATTCAACATCGAAACCCTCGCTATACCATTCTCTCTATGTCACCTTTACCTCTAGGAACGTGTCCGCACGTTACAGATGCATATAGTCTTGTCGCTATGCTGACTCCGACAAAGTTGGTTGTGGTTGGGCTGAAACCGAGTCCGAAAACTTGGTTTAAGGTGTCGAGAGGTTTGGAAGAGGGAGTGCCATGGCGTTCTCAGGTTAAGTTGAGAGGCACCTTGGCTTGGTTCCCTAGTGTATACCAAGATCCCAATTTCACGAGTGGGTTGGACATAAACAAGACTAGCGGGGATGGAAAGGGAAAGAAAAAAGGAAAGGGAAAGGGAGGGGAACAAGAAATACCAACTCCGCCTGTGCTGGCGTTCGCTTGGGGAAATGTGTTGAAGATGATTGAGGTTGAGGAAGTCAAAGTGCGACAAGTTTTGAAGAATGCGAAGACGGGGAAGGAGAGCGAGGTAGAAGTTGGTGCTATTGATTATAAGGATGCGCTTTCGTGGACTGCGGAGGAGGAGATTTTGGGCTTGCAGTGGTTAAATTCTGAGGTGAGTTTTTCCGTTCCTAATTAGTGTATGATGACACTGGTCTACGGTTGCAGCAACTAATTATTCTTACAACAAACCAAATGGGAGTGTATGATTTGCAGACATCCCAGATGATCGAGCGTGTTAGATTTGATTCCTCTACACTTATGTCTCCGACGATTAGCCATACAGCGAATGGAAAGATCAATCATCAGGATTCTGCGACGGAGGTGGCACACAGCATGCGCGTATACAAGGGTAAAATCTTCTTGTTGGTGAGTGGTTTCACCCCAGCCGGTCAAGTGAGCTTGCTCTAAGCTTATTAAAGGCCCGGAATGACGTTCGTGTTGGGACCCTTTTGACATGGGCGGACAGAATCCTGTCACTTGTCAAAGACGGTGCCTTTCTGAGTGCAATTGAACTTGCCAGAGCCTATTACCTGGACGAGGCACCTGGAAATAGAAACGGTCTTCCCAAGGAGTCGGACCTTCGAAAGGAAGTCACAGGGAGGAAACTACAAGAGCTGATGGTCGCTTCCGCACGCTACGCCTTTTCCGAAGATAGGATGACTGATTCAACACACGTCACACCGGACGGAAGAGGTGTGGACAGGACATCTTTATTTGAGAATCTTGTCACTTCATGTTGTCATGCGTGTATTGCATTGGACGACACTGATTTCTTGTTTGAGGAATTGTTTCAAAAATACGACGATTGTGGTATCTCGGCGATTTATTTGAGACATCTGGAACCCTTTCTGTTGGATAACGAGATTCGACATGTCCCACCGCAGATAATGCAGAGGCTGATTAATCTACACGAGGAAGAGGGACGACCTGACCTCGTGGAGCGTGTGATATGGCACATTGATCCCGAGTGTTTGGATATCAACCAGGCCATTCAGCTGTGTCAGAAACATCACCTCTACGATGCTCTCATATATACATATACCCGAGCGTTGAAGGATTATGTTGCCCCTATTGTCGAGCTTCTGGGACTCATACGGAGAGTGTTGAGATTCAGACGAGCGAAGGCTGAGAATGTTGAAGAGGACGAAGATGGGGAGGCCAGTCTGGAACCCATAATTCTGAACACTTACAAAGTTTACCCTTACCTCTCACATGTCCTCTATGGACTGACGTATCCCAGCGCGGAGCCTTTGCCGGAAGAAGAGGCATTTCAGGCCAAGAAGGATATATATACATTCCTGTTCTATGGGCGGTCGAGCATATGGCCTCCAGGAGGAGGAACATTGATATTAACATCCGATGAGGAAGGTGGAGCCGAACCCACCTACCCCTACATACGACAACTCCTGCAATGGGACGCAGAGTCATTCCTTCATTCCCTCGATATTGCGTTCGAAGACGCATACCTGCATGATGAGACTCAGAGCATCAATAGGCTAATCATTGTACGGATTCTTCTTGAACTCATCCCTTCCTTATCCTCTGAAGATGCCACATTCGTGCATATTTTTATCGCTCGGAATGTTCCTAAATACCCAAAATTCCTCTCCGAGACGCTGGCCCCTAGTATTTTATACAAGACTCTCATCCATCTCGCTTTGGAAGGAAAGTCCGAGAATAAGGAAGATCGACAACTAGCTGCAGAATATCTTCTGTCAGCGTACAACCCACACGATACTGAGAACGTCATCGCGCTGTTTCAACGTGCCGGATTTTATAGGATTCTTCGTACGTGGCATAGGAGAGACCGACGCTGGGATTCGTTGTTCATGACCTATCTCGATGACCAGGATATTGATCCTGTTATTGTGTTTGAGAAGTTGGATGAGGTGTTGGTCTTTGGAACAGAGATGAACAGGAGGTTTCTGCCTCCGGTATTGGCTTCTACTGTAGAGAACTCGTTGGCCCGTTTATTGGATCTCGGAGTGCATGAAACAACTTTGTTGCTGCAAAAGCACCTTCCTTACCTCCATGAACGTGCCCTTGGGATTTTAGGTGATGCCAAGGAAGATATCAAGAGGCTCACGTACCTCCGCACTCTCTTATCACCCATACCCCGTGGGGACAGTGCCATCACACAGTCTACGCCATCCTCGTTCTCAGCAACACCTGGATTTTGGCATATGTATATTGACCTCCAGAGCCGATTTCAACCTCAAGAAACTGTCGCTATCCTTGAACTCCTGCCTCTTGATTGCCTGGATTGGGACGACATAATTCAGTCATGCGAGTTGAATCAGGTTTATGACGCCGTTATTTGGGCATATGATGCTCGAGATGAACCTCAGAAAGCACTTGACAAGGCCGTCGAGTACCAACGAGACTTGTCGTTACAGGTCGTACGAGCTCTGAAAGAATTGTCTGCTGAGTCACAGAGGGAAATCGACCAGGCCTTGGATTCACTGCAAGTCATAGGGCAGAGATGCGTTAATATCTGTTTAGGAAGATCACGCAAGTCTTCGGGTGCCAGTTTGCCGCTGGAAGATATCTGGTTTACACTTCTGAACAGCCAGATCAATGCACTGCAGCTAGTGTCTACTTGTCAGACTTCTTCTGGTCTTGATGAAGGAACGCGACGTGACTGCCTGTCAGATCTCCGTTCCTCGGTGCAGACTACATTTAGTGCTCTCGTGTCGATAACCTCTACCTCTGTTGTCTCCTTTCCTCGCCTATTCAAACGCCTGGCGAACTCGACGACTTCGACTTTACATTCTCACTATGACGAATTCCGTACGATTCTTACGGGTATGCTAGACTCATACCGTTCTGATAAAGACATGTTGACTATGGCTAAACATCTCATGGAGCATGATTTATTCGATACTGTGGTCAATTTGACTCAGCAAAAGGCACGCGGATGGACATTGGAACGAGGTGTTTGTGTCAAGTGTCGTAATCCATTGTCGAAGCAGCCAGTGGGTAAGAGTTTGGAGGAAATTCCAATCCTCCAAGTTATTATATCACGGACAGGGAAGGCATATCATTCTCAGTGTCACATGGACTAGGTTAATATATCAGGATCATTTTTTTTTCATCTTTGAAGATTATCGCATTTCCTAAGCTGATGCATATTGGCTATCCTAATCTACTCGAAGAAGAAAGACTCGTAATTCAAGTACCAAGCCAATATGTGGGAGATTGAAACAAGCATCTGAATGGTTATCCGAGTGGGAAGTGAAGAGCAATTGTGAAAAAACAGTGGTTAAGTCTTTCTTCTAAAGTCATCAGGAGAGGAAACTGGAAAGTGGTCTAGAGGGTTATCGGCGCATTTCCGCTAATGAGCGGGTACATCTATCGGTTTCCCCCTGGATCGGTGTATTATGGAATCCTAATGCCGTACTCTGAGGTATATGTTTCCCGGTCAACTAAGGGATGGACAGTATTAATCGCCGAAATCAAGATTTATGCTGTAATAACAATGACGTGTGAGTTTTTTGGATTAAAGCTATTTATTTAGTCTGAGGTCTCTCGTGAGCTAGCTAGACAGAGTCACAATTTAGCCGTTTAGATCGGGGGTTTTGTTATTTCAATCAGGTTTTCCTCCTCATCCCGGTACGAGTTCAGCATTTAGGTACCAGAACGCAGGTGGATTCACTGTTTGAGGCTGGGCTGTTAATGATGACGAAGATCGCGGCATGCGATCGCGACCGTTATTCTGAAAGTTCTGTAGAACAGCAGAGAAGTTTTTCTGGTCTGGGGACCGGGATTCACGATGAACACACTCTCCGAACGAATATTCCTCACTCAACACTGATTTCTGACTTGATTCACCAGATAGAGTATGAAGTTTCACGCCAAGACACCTTGTTATGGGATATAAAAAAATACAGACTTGCCTGTCAATCATCAACCGGTAAAATACTCATTTCTGATGGATCAAATGGAGTCAATCAAATGAGGTCAGGTATAAAGATCACAATGACAGTTTTGACAGTTTTGAGGGCTTATCCAAAAGCGCTGATCAGGCCACCCAATAAAGTGATCCACCAGGCTCGATATAAAGCTGAAATTCCTTCCTCGTCAACAATACGTTTGGCGCAGTCAACCAAGCCATTGTATGGATCTCCTTCATGCCTTAAACTAGAGGAATGAGTTTTTTTGATTTGAAGTAATGTTGAAGCAAGACATACCCAATAACATCCTCAACTGCCCCTGAGTATTCAACACTTTCTTCACCATCCCCTTCAGTTTCTTGTGAAACTGAATTATATTCGGAAGATGCATGATTACGTTGAATTGCTAGACGCGTAGCTATCACTTCCAAAGGTGCAAGAATAGCGGTGGCCAGAGTTACAATCACAAAGTAAACAGCTACTTTCCACAGAGAGATCTCGGTCAGGTCAAGACTGAATATGGGTTTGCCGATAGTAGGTAGCAAGAGCCGATGGAAAGGAGAC
>Ga0157363_1004695_pt1 | contig 12636 bp, 6 predicted proteins | sample AttsexASBM1_FD_111477 | JGI IMG/M metagenome (GOLD analysis project Ga0157363, IMG submission 111477) | Fungus gardens microbial communities from leaf cutter ant in Ribeirão Preto, State of São Paulo, Brazil - Atta sexdens ASBM1 | ecosystem: Host-associated > Fungi > Mycelium > Unclassified ...
TATGAAGTGAGGTGATCAGCAAACAAGACAATCATTCAAGATATCCTTGTTCCAAGCGCTGTTCAATTAAATAACATTTGTTAATTACAAAATTATCCTTTCGTCCCAGCCATTACCAATTACATATAAACACATTTTTTTCTCACCATTCGTAATATACAAATATATACTTTAAGAGGCACTCTGAATTATTTCAGTTCATAAATATATTTTGAACTATGATATAAACTACTGAAAGGCCATAAACAAAGAATTCTCCATCTTATGAGAAAAGATTCTCATGTTTACATTCGAAAATCTTGCTAAAAGAAATACATATTTTTTATTTGCATATTACAATTAATAAATAAAAAATTTAAACGATGTCAAATAATAGTTTATTTTGCCCGGCCCTGTATCTATGCGACAACAATAAATGAATAATTCGTCATTACTGATTATTTACAACTACGTAAGTCAGATATCTTAACGCTGTTACTTGTTTACTGTAGCAATCTGATAAAACTTGCGTGTTTTCGAGGCAGTTATATAAATCGATATTTTAGAATGGGAACGACCAACTGTAGTACAGAGATAAAAGAGATATTTAATGTTTGTCGCACACAATGTCTCGACTTGCGCTTTTTGATTTACGGAACCACATCAAATGTTCTCATTTCAGAGTACTGATATCAAGAATTGTTTTGTTTTTAAATACAATGTAGGCCATAGGCAATACGAAAACAACAAATATAAAAAAATATAGTCACTGTAGAAAAGAATATCACGCGTACATTTTTCAGCTCTTTGGAAAAATATTTCTTTCTTAGAAACATCAAATATCTCTTTATATTCTTTAGTTCAGTGGTGCATAACCTGCGGCTACGATCGACCTGTGAATTTTTATGATCTACCGTATCATAGATGAAAATATAAAATCATATTTTCTATTTTATGCAAACAAAATAAATAATATATGCGACTATAATAGCACAATTTTATGTATTTCTGAAAAAAATAATCTAATTCTTTGAAAATAACTCTTAAAAAAGGTTGTATATCACTGCTTTAGATAATAATCAGATGCAATATTCTCTTTTCTTTCCAGTCTAATCAACGAAACATCAAAGATAACATTAATTTCAAATTTGATACTGGTATATGACAATTGAAATAGTAAACTTCTAACAGATACTTATACATCTTACACTTGTGTAGATGTTACGTAACAAGCGAAGAAATGAACATACAAGATCGCATCAAACCTTGCCAGAGTGAAAATATATCTTTCGAGTTAAATTCAATTCAAGAATCGTTTCTTACAAAATGAAAAGGTCTCTGCTTTCGGTTCATCGGTTGTCAAAAACGCACGTGATGAAAAGATTATATAAATATGCAAATATCCGATATTTTCGGGGGCAAATTTAATTCAAATACATTAAAAGAAGCGGATTAAATCCGATTTAAGATGCGATAATTTATTAGATAATTTCGTAGCAGTTAAAAGTTTTCAGTTATAAAAAAACTTGAGAAAATTAGATAAGAGTTTTTATTTTTCCGCACGAGTAGATAATGTTGTTAATACTTCATTAACTGTAGTAACTTAAATTTTTGTATTGTGCCGTACTTAAACTTGTTCAAATTGAAATTGATAAGAAAATTCAAATATGATTCAACTTTGCAAAAGCAAAATAAGGATTTGCAATAACAAATTTTTGTTTCAATAACTTTAATATAAAGTAGCGAACAATGGATTATGCAGCAATGTTTTATATTTATTAGATCGATTTCACGGGATCGATATGTGGGATGAACGAGTGAGCGAGTAAGGTACATGCGATCATACATTGTAATCGAAATTATTTTCAATGTAGGTATACAGGAAAGGTAAATGCGAATGCAGGAAGACACAAATTTGCAAACCAAAAAAACCTCAAAGTGATGATTTGCAAATATCAACCAGAACGAAGAATAGTGATCAGTGAAATAAATTACAGATAAGTATATGTGTATTATATGTATTGACTTTGCTAACTCTTTATAACTTATGAAAAAAATATGAAAATTGTTTAAGCAACAGCTAATAAGAGCAAGCGACAGTACACTAATTTATCTCATCAAAGATAATAAAGTATTTTGATTTATATTAAATAATCAAAATACTATTTCAATAATTTTATATATAATAAATAATATTCCAACTTATTTACTGAAAAATAATTCATTTTAACAATCAGAGAGAGAGAGAGAGAGAGAGAGAGAGAGAGATATTTATATTCATTTAAAACCAATTTAAATACACGGAAAGAATGGTTTTGTTGTATTCAAAAATTTAGCTACAGATCTGAAAATAAATTTTGTTAGACTATCAAAATAAGTATATAAGACATTCAAAGTGATTAATAGATATCAAAACTTTTTCCAACATTATTCATTATGTTTTAGTTTTTTACATTTTTGATGATTTAATAAAGTTATTTTCAGATCTATCTATTTACTTAAATATTTTAGATAAATTGTTAGACAATTGTTCTTTCTGTATAGTATGTATCTTATTAATTAATAAACAATAAATTAAGATTTAATGACTACAGAAATCTTCGAAATGTTAGAGCTATATTAAAATTTTCTATTCTGCTTTCTATAGCAGGTATTTCTAATATATAGGTAATTATTGAATTATGTAATTCCATTATCAATGTTATCATGCACTATTATTTTTTATTAATACTTTATTCATCTTTTATCCAATTAAATTCTTTCTTGAAACACACAATGATTAATTATTACATAAATCACTTACATATGCTCGTATAATTGTCAAATATAATACTAGTATATATACTATAAGATTATATACCCTTTGCTCTTTTGGGTCTACGAGGTTTCTCTTGAGAGCATGCAAACGAGACAGGCTATCATTAATGTTATTATGTCGTTCCTTATAAAGGTCGTCGAGTTGAATTAATTCGTCATGTAAATCAAGCCATAGATTCAAAACCATACAGAACCATGTCACATTTGTCTTTATGCGATAAACCGCTTGTTTCGTTTGACATAAAATTCGATCAAGAAATCGGACGACCACGGTGATTCGTTAGACTTCCATGAAGTATACTTTAATATGAATACTGTCAATATTTTCTCATCGATTATTTTGAATTTTACAATCAATGGTATATCAAACTTTTGACTTAAAACTTTATATAATAAAAACATATTTAAAAAATTTTGTTATATTCTTGATTAAAAAATATTATAAATTTTTTTTTCATATGATTTACTTTTTCTCAAATATTCTTCGATTATATGAAACATAAATGTTATGAATATGCAAATAAGTAACTACATTTATGTATGCAATAAATTAAAAATTTCAGAACAAACTACATCGTAAAAATTTATGGGAATATGTCATAGCTTTACATTTTTATAGTTGCTAACACTTTTTTTTTATTAGAACCTTATAATGCTCAGAGATAAGTAACATTTTCTAATAAAATTTTAGAATCTTTTTTTTCACAGCTTCAGAAGATAAAATGTAAGTCATATCTGAACTAAAAAAAACTTAGTTGGACATTTTAAATAGAAGAAACTTTAACTTTGGATATTGTTCATATTTTCTTGTTTTTACATACATACATTCAAACTAAAACAAAGAATAAACGGTTAGATAATCTCGAAAATAATAAAATCTTCACACAATACAATCTTCTTTGCACATTAATCACGTAGTTTCATTTTCAATAGCCGTCAGTTTCAAACAATAGTTTGATAACGTTTCATGTGTGACACGTGAGTTCCCATACTTTCAACGCTATTTGTTCTTAAATTTATTATTTTTCCGAAGATAGTTATACGTAATAAATATGATAATAATTTGCAAGTCAAACTGTCATAAATAGTAATGAATAAATTATAATTTTTTGAATAATATCAGACACCAGTACATAATTTAACACGTCTTAAACAAAATATCTTTTAAGACTGTGATGTAAATACTTACACAACCACTAGGAAATGTAAGCTTTAAAGGATCGAGCTAGATCTTTAATGTTTCAATAATTCGATATAAATTTATATACATATCCAATCCTGCAAACTGTACGCCGAATTTAATTTTCAGTGAAACGCAATCTTAACAGAACTAAAATAGTAATATATCACAACTTAAAATAATAAACAATTTAATAATATTGATGATATTGATTATAAGCATCTTATTGTTAAAAGGATATTCATAATCTGATAATATATAATTCATAATCTGATGAGGTTGATGCTAATAAGCATCTTATTGTTAGAAGGATATTCATAATCTAATGAGGTTGATGTTAATAAAGCATGCTCTTAAGCCTATAAATAATATTATTTACAAAAAAATTACTCTGAAAAATAATACGCTTTATTTTGAATTTTAAAAATAAAAATCTTTTCAATTTTAATAAGCTAATTCATTCGTATTATGTAACAGTTATAGTAAACTTTAATTCATTTTTCATCTTAAGCTATATAAATTCTTTAATATATTTACAAATATAATGCAACGTTAAAAAAATATTTACAGTATTACATATTTAATCATTGTTGTGATGCAACAGAAATATTTTATAACAAAATTAAAAATCTATCTCTCAATGCTATCATTTCATAATGTAACTATGGAAACGTTGCTCGAATAATATATAATAAAGTTATTGCTATCAATTCACATTTTCATAAAGTTTCAATTTTACATTCATTCTATTACTTGCGTACACACAAAAAGAAAAAAGGTAACTATGTATAAAAATTGTAAAACTAAAAAAGCAACAAAATTTGTATTTTTTTTACTAAATTATTTGCGTTGATTTTTATGTTAGATTTAATTGGACTGTAAACATACGCATTGATACAAGGTAAGATGAAAGACGGAAGTAATGATTGCAATAACGTTTGAATGAAAATGCAACCGGTTTTGTAAATGCCGCTGTAAAATGTTTGGATGACTTCGATAGAAGATGAGAGGCAAGCAAATAGTCTTAAAATATAGCAAAATGTAAAGAAATGAGACATGCAGGCATCTGATATTATCACACACATAGTGAAAGTAAATTATCACTGAAATAGTTAATCACGTTAGAGAAAGACAACTATGCATTCATGAATAAATTTATCCATAGTAAAATATTCTTGCACAGCGATGACACATTGGTTTTATATATATATATATATGCTTAGATAGAACAAAAGCCAAGGTCTTATGTGCCATTAAATACACAAATGCCGATATGCAATGTCGGATATGTATACAATATTTTATATGTGCACGTAATATGTAAAAAAGTTGTTAATATTTTTTACTTTTAAAATTCGTGTTGGCAAGTAGGTATAACTCATACACTTATATTCACAAACAGAATTCTATAACAATTTTTCTATATCTATGTATACAGAATTCTATAATTATGTTGACTTCTTTTTCTATAACGTTTTAAATCGAGTTAATTATTACTGTTATTAATTATGAGTTATACATTGTTTACATTTATGAGTTGTATAAAATATGAATCGACTAAATCTTCTTTTTTTACTAAAAATATTAAATACAAATTATTATTTATTATTAGTATAGCAAAATAAAATATAAACACATATATGCAATTTTCATTATTCATCGACATTCAATTTTGAAGAATAAGACAGAATAATTTTGTCAAATTATTCTCAAACAAAATTAACATTTTATATATTTAAATTTTTAGGTTATAGATCGAAAAGTTACAATAAATGATAAAGTGTCTCAAGACTTTCTTAAAGAAAGACTAATTTCAAATTGATCAAATAAATTAATATCATTAAATTAACGATCTAAAATTCTGAAGTATTCTCCATTTGGATACGATTCATAGAGCGAAAGAACATCTCATTATCATTCGCTACATATATGCACGATAAAGCTAAAAGTAAAATGCCAATAAAATTATATTGTTCACTGTTAAATTCATAATGTGAAATTATACCCAATTTGTTTCATTTCTAGGTTGTCACTGGCCTTACTCAATATATCGTCAATTTAATTAAAACAGTTAAACAATTCAACTCAAGAAACTCGAGAGATTAAATTTGACTCAAATTTAATTTATTATTTAAATGCAATACATTAACATGGGCATTGTTTCCTTTGAGATTAACCATAGAAATGGATTAATTTACATTTTGACACTCATACAGAAGTTACAAATAACAAAAATGTTATTTAACTCAAAAGATTAATTGTGTTATCATTGCTCCTTTGATAGAGTTTATTATTGTTTATTAAAAAAAAATTAAATTTTCATTAAATTAAAAATGTAAAGATGTTTTTTACTCTCTAAAGCTCTACTCTCTATTCTTTCGGATAATCTTACTCCAAAGAATGAAAATTGAAGTCTTGAAAGAGTTTCAATTTAAGAGTGAGATTTTACTCTTCAGAGAATGAGATTTATTCTAAAAGTTTAGAGTATATTTGATCAAAAACACACACACGCTTGCGCGCGCGCACGCGGTAATTTGCAATAAGAACTGCGATTAGAGATATGGAAGAACTATCTTCATGACGTTATGAAGGTTGATAAATTTTGCAACATGCTCGATTCAAATCCGAGCGCGACTACCTATCCGCATATCCGTTCACCTTGATACACCCGGCGACTTTATCTCGTAATAAGACAACGAGACTGACCTTGGTACCGGCAAATCCATAATGGTAGCGCGATGATGCTGATGATGTTGCTGCTGATGTGACGCGTGATTATCCGTGCCGATGATCCCTGGATGGAGAGTCTGTGGATGTTGCGGGGGCAAACCCCTCAAAAACGCTTGCTGATGTTGTTGCTGCCACATGCCGTACACTTCGAGATGCATTTAGCGATAAATAAATATACGTCTTCTAAAGGGGGAAAAAAAAAAAAAAAACAAGTTTTCTCATCCGTCTGCCCGTACAAAGTACGTTCGCCCGTCGTCGTTGGCCATTGTAAGCCGCAAATTTTTCAATTCGCTTTTTCTGTCCGTCAATATTATCTCACAATTTTTATGTCACAAAGATAACAATGTGATTGTTACCGTAACTTGTCTTTATCCGCGATTTATTCAACAATCACTCGTTAGCATCGGTAAACATAATTCGAAGCAGGTGTCCCTACAGGCGTCGCTCGCCATATTGGAGAACGGCGAATATCGTTCGGTGACGCGTCGTCAGTAGCGATGTCTCTCGGTCGTCTTATCGCAACGGCGACGGCTTGTTTGCCGGCCGAATTAAAATTAGTTAGCCAGTGATTAATCGCGGTCGCTCGATAGCTTATTCGCGCGGCGATAATAAAGGCCTCCGGCCTTGCCTGTATATGGCAAATGTTACAAGAAGTTCAGCTTAATCAATCGATCGATGAAGCATGTACCGGCGCCAAATGTTCCGTCGTTTCTGATGTCACACTGTATCGTTTCGAATTTCTATGGACAAACACTCGACTGTGCCGTTCTTTAATGTACATGAACTTTATTGTAGATTTCACACAAGAATACTATTCCACTGAACTACTCTACAGAGCCGGGATTAGATCGTTACGACGATGTTTACGTAATTTTTATCAATCTCATCAAAGTTGATAGTTTGACACATGCACGCGCGCGTGCGCGATTGTTGTTGGATCAGAGAAGCTATATCGTCACTCGTAAAAAGCTCGCCGGAAGTTGACACCGGCCTTGACACCGTCTTTCAGATTAGAGACAAATCGTGAGGAATGTGATTGCGAAACTATGGGCTTCTCGATGATTGCGATGTAGGAATCGTGCGATCTTTCTTTTTCTGTATCTCTCTATCCGTCCTTCCTTTGGTATTACGCAGAGAAATACGCTACGTAGTGACACGAGGCGCGAACTCGTCGCCGGTGGCCTTGACACAGTATACTGAACGGTGTCCACCGCGGTACGGAACGGGCGATTTATTCCTAACACCGTCAGATCAGTGGCCACTGCTATTTTGCGTAATTTACACGCGACGCACTGTGTGTTGTAAAAGGTCAACCGCTACCGGTAGCGCGACGCCGTGGCTGTCGTTCCGCTCCGTTCGTCGGTGTCACCTGTTTACTACTTGCTTGCCGGTCGCAACGTCGTCGCGTCGCAGGCAAGAGACACGGTCACGTACGCGCTCGCGTGCGCGCGCGGGAAACTGCGTTTTTTTTTTTCACAAGCAAACGATTACGACGCCCCGCCAACGACGTTGCGCATCTACGCGCGAGTATTTGCGAAACTGTCAATCGCCGAACATCACACGGCTCTACCCGAGACTGGGAATAGAGAGACGAAAGAAGAGCGCGAAAGAGAGAAAGAGAGCGTGTATCAGTAAGACCACAACTCACGACGGTCGGATCTGAACTGCTAGGCGAACGCTACCCCCCACTCCCGGTAACCAATCAGCGCTTTTCCCCCACGCGGAGACAACCAATCGTTCCCTTCATCTTCTCCCGCCGCTCGTCCATTCTTGCGCTTAGGCGTGATAACACAATACGTTATTAGGCAACGCTCACACTGAGAGACCAGCGATAAGAAAGGAGTTTTAGATCGCATGTGTAAAATGAAGCCACACATTCGTTCTTCCTTTCTCTTTTGCCGAATTCTTTTACGCGTCGCGTAATGTGCTTTTTAAGCCACGTTCACAATAGACGAGTCTTTTTTAGTATATGTATTTTAAATACATATACTAAACGTACTACGTATTTTAAATACGTAAAATATGAGAATATTGATATGTATGACTTTATAATATCATAATATTATTATTTAATTATATATATAGATTTATGAATTTTATAATATTATAATTTAATTATACAATTATTTACAGATTTTTAAGGTGCTTATTATTAATAGCTTCACTATTAAAATGAACGGTTAATCTAATTTAAAATATTAATTTCAGCATCAGTTTGTGATTGCGTTTCAAGTCTGATAAATCTTATCAGCGTGAAATTTATAAAACTGAAATAATATATCTTCCTTCTCTTGCAAAAATTTGCTTTTAGTATTGTTAAGATCCGCTTTGACCGAAAATAGGTCAAACCGAAAATATATTATTTTTATTTTAATTAATTGATTATAAAGATTATATAGCTAAATGTATGATTAATTGCGTAGCTGATTAGTTAATTATATTTCATCGTACATGTAGAAAATTTTCTTTTAAAATTTACCTTGAAAATATGATAGTTGTAATACAGTACAATATTTTAAAAATTTTTACATGCACTTTAGTAAAATTGATCAAACTTATTTTATACTTTATTGTAGTTTTATTAATGAATGAGAGAGATTTATATTAAAATTCTTCGAAATACAATGTTGTCGACTTTCATATTTTCAGGATAAATTCTAAAAAAAAATTCTCTCCGTGTATATTTATAATCACATAATACGAGATTCTTATGTATATATAAGATGAATATATTTATATCTATACTGCCTCAATATATCATAATTAGACATAACAACGCGAGTATATTTTTATTTCCTACTTCCCCTAAGCAGATAATTTATAATTAGAAAAATTTGTTTTCGATGTTGATAAGACTTCTTTCAAACGATGAGTTATTATGGGGATTTTATGTGACTTTTATGATATGTAAAAATCATAAACAAGAAGGGAACTTAAGTTTTTTTAAAACCATCTAAATTGATGACGCAGAGAATACAAAGGTCGATATTTAAAAAACGAACTGCGCAGTTAAAATTTCATTAATGTAGAGGAATATCGATAATACTTTTCGCTTTAAACGATATAACAAACGGAAGCATTAAATTTCCGGATAACCGATCTACCCAATGACGACCTGATATTTGCAATTTTTTTTCCAATGCTTCGTGTTTCAAATGAACAGGCAAATAAAATTTGCAAATGTGATTCTCGAAACAGTAATCGCGGTAACCACGCACACGTAATATTCGATAAGAATTTATTTTACGTGATATATTTTACATATATTGGTCACTGCGAATAGCAATAATTTGTATTTTCAGATATTGCCCGATTTTGGTCTTCTTTTATTATCATTCAAAGTAAATATTCATTTATATCTCTTTTATTGCAGTATACAGTCCAAGATCGCGTGCGCATTGAGTTAGTTTCTTATATTTATCTGTGCAAATAAGATATAGGCCGCGATTCGATGTATCGTAATTTTCTATACGGATAGTGAAATATCACGAATATATCAACTAATTTGTCCATTGTGTGCTTGCAGATATTGTGTTGATTACATCGTTCTCATTCTAGATGCAAATCAGAAATGTTTTATCATGATTGTTAAAAATAAGGATTGCCGAGGTATTTATTTTTTCTCGTAACAAATTACGTTGTACTCTAATAAAAATATTTTGCCTTTCGCATTCAAATTATATTATTAATTATTTAATGTAGAATATAAAATGTAGAAGATAAAATATAGAAAATAAAATAGCGGAAAATTATATATATAATAATATATATAAAATTATATATAAAATTATATATATAATTATATATATAATAATTATGTATATAAATATTTTTAGAATTAAGATAATTTTTAATATTATTATTGAAATATTGATCAATAAGAAAATTAATTGTATTGAAATGCGCTGTACATACAACTTTACATTTTTTTCACTTCAAACAGATAAGAACTGCATAAAATAATTGTAAAATATTAAAAACTTTTGGAATTCGCATGATGTTTCCATGAAAAAAATAAATAAATAAATAAATACAAAAGGAATAAAACATTTTCCATCTGTATTCAAATAAAAGCTTTGACGGTGTGTCGTTCAACAATTCGAAGACCTTTTTGATTAGCCACGCCGTAAACCGAGAAGTTGATGAAATGCAGGAATGCGTTGTACTTACAACTGATTAATTAGCCGAAAAGCAGCGATTATCTAGAGATATTGTATTAGTATAAGTAGTATAAGTAGTTATAATTGAATTAACAATAATCTCTACTTTTGTAGTGTAATTTCGTCATTGTGAAATAGAATAGCTCTTCACGTCCTCGAATCAACGCTCATTCATGTGCACACAGATTACTTTATGCATAATCATCGATTTGTTATACTGAGAGAAAAATGTTTGATATTTGACTATAATTGTATAGTAAAATAATTAAAAATAATTTATAGAAACTGAATTTTTTTTATTCCTGCTATAATATTAATAATAATTATTTATACTTATCCTATTAAAAATATATAGTTGCATTGAAAACTAGTAAATTCTAGTTAAATTATGGCAATTGCAACCATTTTTTCTCTCAATGTAAAAAGCAATCTCTATAGATATTTTTTTTACAATAGGCTAATTTAAACTTTAACGTGTACTCTTCACTTTAAAATATAATTGGCACAGAAAATGACTATAAATTATAGTTAAATTACAGTAACTGCAACCATTTTTCTCTCAATGTAAAAAGTAATCTCTATTATATATTTTTTCTTGAATAAGCTAATTTAAACTTTGATGTGTGATCATTATACGTGTAATTTTTGCTTTAAGATTTAATTAATCGTGATCTTTTGCTTAATTTTATTAAATCTTTTCTCTTCCTGCCGTAAATTTAGCAAATAACATCATACATTCTTGCTAAAAAGCGTATCAGTAAAACGATTCGTTCTCAACGCGTAAAATATTGTAGCTCAATCATTGCAATGCATATATATAATTTAAAATTCGTGATAAATATATTATTTCGGTAACTAACAATCAATAGAAAACAATCTATTTTTAATTTATATAATAACAATGACAATTTTTTAATAAAATAAAATACAAAATGTACTCCTATTACCTTCGTTACATCACAACAAAGAAGAAGTAATTAGCATGCCAAACCAAAATGTGACAATTTTAACTTACCCATACGAATTAGTGCTTTCAGACACGGACGCGGCATACGGAGAGGATGTGCCAGCGTCATCCTCGTCCACGTCATCCTTCATTTTTCACAGCTTTTCTGCACATCAAAATACTTTGTTAATTTAAAACTGCTACATTATTGATAAAATTGTGTGAGCACGCGAAATGCAATAACTCAACCTTTACAAGTATAGTTACATTTTGTAGAGACTGAGTTATGAGAGTACTTAACTCAATTTATCGTACAAACTCAATCTCGTTTTCACATTTTGCATGAAGAATTTATAAACTTTAGGATGGTCACTGTAAATATTAATGTAAGATACTTTGTGATAACAAAAAAGTTTTTAATTAAATGTAAATTGAAAAAGTTATTATATCACATACTAACAATTCTGTACATTTTTTTTATTATGATACGTAAAGGTTACGTAATCTCATTAGTGCGATGCACATCTGTATATATATTCTACAATGAATAAATTGTGCAAAAAATCAATCAAATTTTCTATATTTAGAACGTTTGCTATTAGAGCAATTAAAAAAGAGTTTAATTGCAAAATACTTATTTGCGCATATGCTTTTAAATATTTATCTAATATGTTCTTAACAATTTCTTAATGCATGATGCAATTGTTGTGATAGAAGAAAGCGTGTAAAACTGATTCCTGAAAGTCTAATAAGAAACAGAATAATATTCAGAGATAATAAATTCTATTTCAAGAAATTGATGCGAAAATGATAAGTGGTCGTCA
>Ga0157363_1004697_pt1 | contig 12635 bp, 5 predicted proteins | sample AttsexASBM1_FD_111477 | JGI IMG/M metagenome (GOLD analysis project Ga0157363, IMG submission 111477) | Fungus gardens microbial communities from leaf cutter ant in Ribeirão Preto, State of São Paulo, Brazil - Atta sexdens ASBM1 | ecosystem: Host-associated > Fungi > Mycelium > Unclassified ...
AATTGCATTTTCGACAAATTGGGATAACTTAAAATAATTTGGAAGCATTTCCGATTTATTTTTATAGTTCATTGCATAATATAGTTCGCCTGACCTGCGTTGACTGGCACAATAATCGAACTGCTAGAGTGCGCTGAAGTTAAAATTAATTAGAATTTTGGAAAAGGTGACTTAATCGTCAAGTACCAAATCGAACTGAAAAAGATTTAAAAAAGCTTTATAATTTGATATAATATAATATGACGTAACCTTAAAAATATATAGTAGATTACCAAACATTCTATTTGTAAAATTTCAAAATTGTGACAATAACTTGAAATTCTGTTTGATTTAATTAAAATGCATTTAATTACTATGTATAAATTGATATCAAAACATAATCAAATCCAGGGAATGGAAAATTACTTATTAAAAGAAACAAGTTACAATTATTCGTTACCGAGTAGAAAAAAGTAACAAATTATCATTAATAGTTACCAATTTTTAAAAGTAATTTGTTACAGTTACTTGAAAGTAACTTTTCATTACTTTTCGTTACTTTTTTAAAATGCACGACCGCCAATCACAGGGCTTTCTAGTTTCAAGCCACTGTGAAAAATTGTTGTGTAAAATTACAACTATTATAATGGTATATACTACCATGGTATATATATATATACTGTAATAAAATAATATAATACTGTAAAAAAATAATATAATTTTGAGACCCATAATGAATGTAAACGTTCACGTGTTTGTAAATTATCAATATGCAAATAAAAATAATTTCTTGATTTAACTAAGCAGATTATGAAAGTACAATTACAATGTGTAGTTACAGAAACAATAATATATATAACAATACATTTTGCATTATATATTATTATACATTTGATAGTACGCGAAAAATTACAGTTATATTACGTAACATTATTAAAATATAGATACAGAAAATCTTCAAAATATCTTGCTATTTACTTTTCCATGTAAAACAAAATATTTTTACACAATAAATGCAATTAAACATAATTTCTGTAAAATTGCCTTTTTTATATTTACAGGACTAATGTAATTATTATATGTGTAAATTTACAAATTTAAAGTGTGAGTGGCTTGTATCGTATCGTGTACAATCATGTGCAAAAAAATGATTAAAATAATTATAAAATTCGTTATCGTTACTAAAAAAATGTAACTTCGCTACCGTTATAATTACCAAAGAAAAAAATAATGCAGCTATCAGTAAAGTTAGCAGAAAAGTTACTTGTAACTGTAACTGTAACTTTGTTACAAGTAACGAATTACTTCCATTCCCTGATCAAATCATTTTCTTGTGCATTAAGAAGAATGAAAGATGGTTATATTCTAAGTAGAATTTATTGGTTCATATATGTTTTATATATGTTTTCTAAATGTATTTAATGTTCAACATACATTAAAGAAGCTTCTATAACATCAACATGTGATTCTAGGGATCGCGCGACAAAAAATCACTTTTTTATTTTCTCTCCGAAATGTGACAGCATATTTCCCAAAGATTTTTTCGTGCTGAATACGATGCCATTATCAGATTTGGTCCAGCAGTTAAGATTTTGAGTAAATTGAAATAAAATAGGTATAAATCACGTTTTTGGTCACATTTAATAATATTTTGCAGCAAAAAGAAAACTGATTTTTAAATAAACTGAGCGACATGTGAAAGTATAATTCAAAAGTTTTCAAACAAATTTCGATTCATGATAGTACGACTTTTTTTATCAAATTATAGCTGATCGAATTTTAGGTTTTTAACATTCCATGTTTACAATTATCCATTACGGACACACACAATATTTAGTTCATGTTTTTGTCAATTAATTAGAAATGCAGCATCGTCGAATAGTATGCGGCATCGCCAACAGAGGGATTCAGTTAAAAAATAATTCTCTTTAAAAAAATAATGTAGAAAGAATAGAAAAAAAAGAAAAGGAAGGAACTTTACATGACATCAGAATAACAGACAATGGAAACACCTTAGCTTTAGTTTGGTGAAATTGAATGCGGAAGCATTTAATTAAGTGACAGCAAAATGGCAACATATTGCTCTTATTTGGTTATCTGAGTTTTTTCTCATATAATTATTACGAGTTAATGCATCTTCGTGATCTTCGGTCCTCTGTCTTATGCAGAGATGCATAATGCTCGCAGGTGAGTGATTTTCGTAATAACATTTTTTTAGTAACAAACTACGATGGTATCTATTAAAAAAACTTCATATAGCTTAAAGTTATACATGCAATAATGGATGGATATCGTTACATATGTTTTGTTGTCGTCATATTTTCTTCATAATGCTCAAGATGGAATGATTAATCATTCATTGCTGTTATATTGCTGTCATCTTGTCGTACAGTGTAACGTACAACTTATATTGCCGACCGTTCGTTTTTGAAATTTCATCAACTGATTGCGTGCACAAGCAATCATTTTGTTGCATTTGTAACGTCCTATTTTGTTAGTAAATGTTAGTGTGCTGAATATAAGATAATGCGTCAGTTTGTTCAATATGCTAAATCACGCTCGGTTATCTGAAATCTTTTGCTACAAAAAAAATATTGCAAATGGCCAAAAATATTTTTGCTCCAATTTATTTCGATTTACTCAAAATCTTGACGTGCATGGCAAATTCTGCCAACAGTGTCGTGTTAAGCGCAAAAAAATCTTCAGGAAACGTATTACCACTCACTTCTGACAGATTTTTCTTATAGCATTGCGTTATGGATTCTTTACCTGAATTAAAATTATCAGGAAGGATAAGGCTGCATTGTACATCTGAAAAAAATATATTATACTTCCATTATACTTTATGAAAATATTTGTGTTAAATTATTTAGAGAAATAAAAGAAGATTTTTATACATAAAATAATCATGAAACATAAACAAATGCATTTAATTGAAAAGTGATTCTAATATAATGTTGCTATTTAGATATTTATATAATTTGCAGGATTAAATGTAGAAATGTTTATTCTATTATATATGTATACTTTTATTACATATGATTACAATTTTATTTAAACAGGACATACCTGGTAAATTAAATTATATCCATAGCAGAAATATCCCACATTAAATTTTACTTTCGTCAGTTTGATTTGCAATATAAATTGTAATATCTAATTGAAATTAAATAATTGAATAAAATGTTAGATATACGTTATCTTTCATGAAAGTTCGTTTAAGCTCTAAACGACTAAAAATTGAGGCATTGTTATGATACATCAAATATGTTACATTGTTAGATATCAAAGAAGCAAACCTATCGCTTAAGTTAAATAACACTTTGTTATTTTTAACTTCAATATATGTAAAAGTCCATCCATTTTTCAGTTTCAAAGTAAATAAAGTTAATTTTTAATATTTAATTTTTAGACAAATTTAATATATTCTCTTGAGTTAAATCATTTAACTCCATTATTTTAGTTTTAGTTGAGTAAACGGCATATTAAAAAAAATCAATTGCGATGTATAGAACTGATTGAAACTAACTGAAATTGTATACAATTCAACATTTTGAATTTAATAGTAGATGGATTCTTTTATATATACATATTTTTGATTATTTCTTTGTATAACACTAATTGCAAAAGTAAAAAAGTTTCGTAAAATGTTTTCAATTTTATGTGCTAAAATGCATAGTGTTTATTTTGTATACTGATAGTATAATTGAGAAATTACAAATATTTGCTTTTGCGTATATAATAAAAAATGATTCATAAAACTTCCTTGTCCAACATACCTATGGCGTTAGCAGTGCGAATAAGTATCCTAATGTCTTAACGTATATAAACAGAGAATATAATTGCTGTTTTAATTATAATAAATAAAAACAGATGCCTGACAAATCAAATAACAAAAACGAATAACACAATTACTTTTTCAATAATGTCCCAATTTTTACATAATCATTCGATGAAATTTATGCACATGCCCGAACTTCTATGAGTGCTGGTAAAATTACACATATAATAATTAGAATTGTACATAAAATCTTGTCATTATTTACCAGGTCACGTAATTCTTCATCGAGGTTATAATTGGACAATTTGTGAAGAATTGATACTGTCTCGTTTATCTAAAATTGTTTTTATATAATATGAAAATCTTTAATAAAACTGAAATTTTACTCAAAAGATTGCAGATAGAAGGGAGACTTCGATACTTGTAATTTTAATGTTGCGAAATTGTTGCTTGTGCTTATTATTTTAATTATAAATAATTAATAATGTTTTTAATTTTACTATACCTTATGGTAAATAGTTTGACATATGTAGTTTGATACGAGAAATAAGATGTTGAACAGAATGTGAATGTAATAAATAGGTGACATCATTCTAATATGATCAGTTGTCCATAATTTTTCATTTCTGTGTATGTATATCAATATAACACCTATTTCGGTAATCATGTTTACAAATCTCTCGAAGCTCAATAATATTTGAAGTAACATTGGTATTTTAAATATTTTGTTTAGTTTGTAAGATATAAGGCATAGTTGTAGGTGGACATGCCTATAAAGAAATCGTAATTATTTTAATTAATCAAACCATAGAGACACGTAGAAGAAGTATTAGCAGTAAACAAAATAAATTATTATCATAGAATTTGATTTAAAAGATAATATAATTGTAATTTGCAATTGGTGCAAAATGTGTAATTATTTTACATACAGTTGAAGTTAATTAAGGTTTCTGAGTACTCAGCCAAGAACTCAGCGTTGTCAGTAGCGACAGAATCAAACGGTCTGGGGAAAGTGGTAACTACACATTTAAGCACAAAGACATAGAGCATGGATTACTCGATCATATCTAAGTAATATGGTCGGCAAAAATGGAAGAGAAAGGGACGGCCAATCTCCTTTTCATTCTCTCTCGTTAGTAAGTATTATAGAAAAAGACTAGCCGTCTTCCACAGTCCCTCTCTCTCATTTTTGTCGACCATATTACAAGGAATAGCTCAGACGTTTGGAATTTAGAAAAATTTGAAACTTATGGTACGTGAAAAGTATCACCAGACCATTATTTTAGTCAAGCATTTCTCAGCCAATGTCGAGAAAATCGACTTTGAAAAACTCCTAGCGGGATATGTACATTGAATGTTAAGCAGGTATCAATGAGTTCCGTGGCGCAACGGTTAGCGCTCTTGTTTATAGTAACCGCTGGATCGCTGGTTCGATCTGTGCCGGAACTTTCTTTTGCAGTTTTTTTTTAAATTTTAATATTCATTAAAATAATCTTATAATCAATAGTAATAAACAATAAATAACAAGACGAGCTACAAGCCAGATTTTTATTTATTTTATTTATTTATATATTTTTATTGTACTTCAAATTCTTAAAACATACGTTTCAATCTTATTATTAGGTCATCCTATATATATAGAGAACGCAAATTTAACAAAATTAATAAAACTGTTAGATGCAATATTTTTTTCTATTCAGATTATATATAGTTACGCAAAGTATTGATAGTATTCCTTCATATCTATCTTCTGTCGCAATAATGTAATGCTTTCAGTCTTGTAATATTCTCAGTTTACATTCTTCCATTATATCGATCAATTAGTCTATAATGATAAAATTATTTAAACACGTTGAGTCATTCAATAAAAATGTACTCTAATGGCTTAGGACGCTCATATAGAACACAAGAGATCCGGATTCAAGACGAAGTAATAGTTTTCGGAATAAATTTATTAACAGACTTAGTCAACAAATTAACATCTTCATATTATGATGCTTGATTGTAACATCAAATTATTAAAAATTGTTTGTGAATTTAATTCGTTATTACTAGAGTAGTTTTAATTGCATTTATAGTCCGGAAAAACAATTCGGCACGTATTTCATAAAGATTATAAAGAATATGGTACATATGTAGTACATATATAATATAAATTATCAAGATTAAATTATTTAAAGCAATAAAGATTCAGCTTCGACGTAATAGGCATTATAAATTTCTAGTATTGATTGTGTTTCTCACATATGCTATCTAAAATAAAGATTCTTAACATTGTTTAAAAAAAAAAAGTTATCCTCTGATTATTAGGAGCTGAGGTAACAATCCCTTTTTTTTAAATTACTGTGACTCTAATTTTTAAGATTAAGAGTTCCGCCTGGCACCAATTTCAAGAAAGAATTAAATTTGCTGTTAAAAAATTCTCGAATTTTTTGCTGCCAAAAAAGTTTGTTGAAAACCATTGGAAAGTTGAAGAACGCGAGCGAAGCAGCGCAGGCACCAGGCGGAATGGAGGAAGCAGGCGTGTGGGGATCGAATAGGGATGATCGGACCGCTCGCACATATCTGATTTCGTGCATTAAAATATGCTAAATTTACATTTTCTTAGGAATGGAATGACGTAGGAATATGATTTTTTTTTAATCTGAAATAGCTCGATGAGATACAAATCGCTTAACCAAATGAGTAATTATTCAATTTGGTTAATTCAATAAAATTAGGCTTACTCGATGCGTTTTTGTAAACAAAAGAATCTGTCAAAAAAAATGTTACTGTGTCCTGCGAATCGAGATTTTAAGCGTTAAAATTGACGACTATTGAGATTAGGAAATCACAAAGGCAAAAAGGTCTGCAATTGTACTATTCTACATGAATTTCGATTTTCTATGCGAAGTGACTTCTCTCTCCTGTAAAAGGACGTACTTCTATAATTGTACTGTTGTTGTTGAAGTTAGAAAATTTATCATGTTGACAGGAGATACATAGGCTAGTTTATTGGTTCGAGCGGCGTATGTTGAAAAGTATATGTGTGGATCCAGTGGTACAGTAAAAGTCGTTTCGCGTTAAAAAAAACCTAATCCGTATTTGATGTGAGGTGGCCCTCATTTCGGGTGGAAGGTTGTAAATCCATATCATTTTATGTTAAAAAATCTAATCCTAACCCAACCCAGTTTTTCCTTTCGCATGGAAAGTTGTACATTCAAGAAACAAAATTCTACTAGGTTTACAACTTTCCACGCGAAATGAAGACCATCTCGCATCAAAAAATGGGTTAGGATTTTTTAACGCGAAACGACTATCACTCCATAATTGAATCCACACTTTTCAACATAACGTCGCAAAAAAGTGATCGCATGCTTGCATCGTAATATTTCGCGACAGTGACATATTTCCTACCCTCAATAGTCAACTTTAACGCTTAATATCTCAGCTCAGAGTGACACATTTTACGACCATTTACTAACTGTCAAAAGAGAAAAGGACAGTTTTCGTTGATTTTTACAAGTGTTTTAAAGCAATTTTGTCAATTAGATTTATCCAAATTGTTTTTACTTACAAATGATATGCAACATAAATTAACGTATCATTCGTTGCTTCTGACGTCACGATTCCAACATTACTCAGGCAGACCGCCGCGATTACTCAGGAGCCTTAATTATTCTTGGCGCGCGCGCGCGCGCGCGCGCGCGCGCGTGTGTGTGTGTGTGTGTGTGTGTGTGTGTGTGTGTGTGTGTGTGTGTGTGTCCTACAAGCAAAATATCGTCTATTTAACGTAATTATAAGTATTGTTCGTTTGATCTCTCGGAAGCTGCTCGAAGTCGCTCGGAACAAACTCAGCATACTTGAAATGTAAGATTTACACTACGTACGACATCCGACATTCATCGTTGATCGGTTGATCAATGAACGGTTGTCATAGTGCGAATCTAAGGGCATTCCGAATTTCGCATGAAGCGCATAATGCATCATTTGACTTTGTTATTTATCAAATAATAAAGAAGGATAAAATGATATATGTGCTTCATGCGTAACTCAGAACGTACCCCTACATTTCAAGCATGCTGTTCGTTCGGAGCTCCGACCAGTCTGAAGTTGCTGTTAGCAGTCCATGTTATATGATCAAAGAGTTTGGTCCCATTATTTTTTTACTTATTAGATAAATTTTTTCTTGACGCCTATAAGACATGAAACATCACTTTTTTTAATGGAATTATATAATTTCTTGAATATATTACATCGCTCCTCTAATTATTTTATACAGTAAACAGTAGAGATATAAAAAATCAATAGTTTATAAAATATTTTTTGTACATATATTTTGACATATATTGAATAATATGAAGCATTAAATACCTTATAAACTATTAATTTTTTTATAATTGTACTTTAATGAACATGTATGAGTTTGAATTTTTATAAGTAACATTTATGAACAAAATAATCAATTAACTGATATAAAGAAATACAATTGTTTAAAACAAAATATAAGGAGAAAGGCACAATGGATAATTTTGTTAAATAAGTAACTATATATATGTTTTCTTTACACCAAATGGTTTCTTTCATTATTCTACTTATATCATTATTAAAATACAATTATAAAAGAATTAATGGTTTATGAGATATTTTAGTTGTGTTTTCACTATGTTTAAATAATTCTTCTTACACATAATTACTAAGATATAAACTAAAAGAAAATTTTTCAACAGTCTCAAACAATACAGTAATTATTTTTGTAAAATAATACTATAATTAATTACTATGATTAATTACCATACCAGCACACTAATGTTGAATCAATATCTCATAAATGTTAAATTGCAACATTGCGAACATTGCAGTAACGCGAAATAGATTCAATATTAAAGAGATGTTGCAGAATCGTTCAGTTTTTCAAACTTTTTTTGTAAATAACTTTTTAACGAACAGTGACCGCCACTAAAAACTTGTTGGAAATTACTTAGGGTCGTGATCTTGACAACATATGTCACGGTCAAGATCACCGGCGCGGTGTTCCTTAAAATACATAATTATCGAAAAATAATGCATAATGTAATTTTATTAATAATTTTCCGATTTAGTTATTCTCTCGAAATAATATATTACTGTTATGTGTGCATAATATATTACTATTATAGATATACATAATTATGTGTTATTCGAATACTTGATAAGAGACTTTAAATATAAAATCATACACAAATCAGAATAATAACAATCGATTTTACTCTGAAATTATGTTGAAATTATTGTATTATAGTAGCGGTTGAATAGAAACGGTTTTAATATTTAATATATAATATATATATATAATCACATCCCATTACAATTATCCCGGGTTATCACAATTATATTTTAATTATTGTTTAATCAAAACTTTATTTCAAGACAACTATTTCAACAAAACTATGCTTAACCAAAAATATATTTCAAGTGGTCAATAATATGTTCCTTTTAAAAGGATTATTAATTATAAAAAAGAAACTCCTTAAAACTTATTCTACTCTCAAATGTTACAATTACTTATAATTTTGTCTGTAATTAACTCTTTAATCTTTGGAAATTTCTAGCAATTTGAATTTAATTTTATAAAAGATAGTAGCATTGAAAATCGTTACTCTCTTGTGTGGGCTATTATGTCATTTTATAACATAAATGATACAACTCAAAATGTCGCCCTTGTACAAGATACTGCTGAGTTTTTACTTACTTTACTTGTTCCTTAAAATGTATATAATTATCGAAAAATAATGCATAACGTAATTTTATTAATAATTTTCCGATTTAGTTATTCTTTCGAAAATATGTGCATAATATATTATTGTTATAAATATACATAATTATGTGTCATTCGAATACTTGATAAGAAACTTTAACGATAAAATCATACATAAATCAGAATAATAATAATTGATTTTATTCTGAAATTATATTTATAATAATAATTAGCAAATGTTAAAATTAATTTATTAAAATCAAATGTGAAAACCAATTTATTTCAAAAACTTAATTTTTCTTATATTTCAGACAAGTTTTTTAGAAAATAAAGGTACAATTATATATGGAAAATAAGATTTCAATGTATTAATTTTTTTCTCTCCACACGTATAAAGTTTTACATTTATATATATATATATATATATATATATATATATGTGTGTGTGTATGTGTGTAACTTATATTGTAAAAAATTTCAGAGAATAGATATAAGATCTTAATAATTTTTGAAATATAATGTATCTGAAATATGAATAGAGTACAAATTTTATCAATATTTTCTAATTGCTCAATCCTAAAAATGATATTCTAAGAATTATAAGAATTATATATATAAAATCATTCTTAGATCATTTGTGATCGAGATTTTTATCATGATCAAAAAATGATATAAATTCACCAGTATGACGTAAAATTGACATTATTTTGATTTTCTTGTTCTCCTTGGGTATGAAACGAAGTATTTTAATATACATTGCTACATAAATTAAATGTACTTCACATTAATCTCATTTTTCTGTCGGGAACTGCATTTATTACTACATTTATTGTTTGCGACTTGCATATCGCATGGATGATACCCAAAAGATATCAATCGTTCGATATTTTCTCGCATACGATACATCTCACCCATTCAAAAATTTCATTTTCTGTTATCGCATACGATATTATATGATATCGTACGCGAGGTCTATCTAAGGTCCATCCTTTTTTCAAGAATAGACCCTCTGTAAATGGCAACGCAAAATAAACCTACACATGCATAAATTCCATACATAACAAACAAATAATAACAGCTGTAATAGTAATTATATAAAAAAAAATCTTATTTAGTAAGTACTAGTATTGTTTACAAAAAATACTTATATTCATTTCAAATAATTGACTTATTTGTTATTCTCCATAGTTAGGAAGAATAATATTATCAATTATAATAAAACATTGTGTAATAGTAAATTTTGCAGCGGATTGTTATAAAAATGGCTCATACACACAAATTTTTATTGTGTTAAACAAATGTATTGCTATCGATTCCAATTCTTTTTATTTACTTCCTATGACAGATCTTTTAAGCATATCTACCTATACTGCAAATGTAAAGCGAATTTTAAAGTATGTATATTATAATAAATTTAAAAGTAGACCTTATTTAACAGTAGGTCTTATTCGGCTCAGGTACCTTAATTCCATTTAAAAAAGATTATTATCATATCTTTTTGCGTCTCTGTTTGGAAAAAAATATCGTGACCAAAATGTGCCCTCGAATTGTTGCACTCTAGAAAACTTTTTTTTAAATTTTTTGTACTTTTTGGGATATTACAATGTGAAAATTAAATGATGCACACTGTTCATCTCTCTCTCTCCCTCTCTCTCTCTCTCTCTCTCTCTCTCTCTCTCTCTCTCTTCTACATACATACATACATGTGTGCACACGTGTATAATATTTTTTAAAAAATTACATGATAATCCATATACATTGCTTGCAATCCTCAGTTTCTGATATTCGTTGACACATTAAATTGGATCTGTTTTGTCTTCTATAGTCTGCATTATTTTCAAAAAGTTCAGAATAGAACATATGTAAATGATGATTGATTTGATGAAATTTAAAGCTTAAGCATCTGAATTGAATGAAAGAGATTTAATTATGTTTTTTATTAAAACTATGATGTATACATAATATATGTATATTATTATTATGTTAATAAATAATCAAAGTCAGACTAGATTAGGATGTTGTTATTGGTTTTTTATATTTTATTACATTTTATATTTACTATATACGTGAATAGAATAAAATTTTATCATTTTCTCATTTAGGTTATTTTATATATATTCTTTATAATTTCAATGCTAATATTGATAAAATCTTATGTAAAATTATAGTACTTAATAGTTTAAAAAATCTTTAAATGTTTCACACAGATAACATTTTGAAGTACACTATCAATAAAAATAACTTACAAAATAAAAAATAGTTTACAAAATAAATGTTCACATATATACTAACCCAACGATAGTTTCCCAAATTAGAGCACTTGAAACATGTACAAATAGCGGAAAACAAAAATAAAAAATAATAAATATCCCAATCATATAATGAGCAAATGTCAATAACAAGTAAATAGGTTCTGCAAAGTAATAAAATATATGTATACTACATCCGATTATTATTCGAATTATCCATTTACGCAGACGTTGGTATTTCTTTGGCGAATCGACTGCTTCCATTGTGTCGTCCACTAAGGAAAGTTCGTGCAAGCACATTTTCAATTCCTTTAAAAAATCATATTAATTAATCATGCATCAAAAAAGAAAATTATATTTGAATAAAAATTGTTGCAATGTGTCTAGAAAATGTAATGGTAGATAAAAAAGTTATAAGAAAGATTAGTATTTGAAACACAAAATTACAAATATTACGATAAAAGCTATTCGGAAGAGTAATATAAATACAAATATTAATTTTACTAAACAGATTTTGATTACTAAATAAGAACATAAAAATTGATTTGTCTAAAAATTTTTTATAAAGAACCGCACAAATCTTATGAAAAATGTTTCGAACAAATTGCTTTAAATTTTAATATTTAATTTATAGTTCACGTCAAACTGATTAAAATTCTTCACGATCACAAACTTTCAAATGTCTTACTTTTTGTTCTAGGACCTCAGAAAGTTTTTACATTTTATATGAATAAGTACACAATATCGAAATAAATCTTTTTTCACTTGTATATGTATCAATGACAGAATTGGTTAAGTTAATGTTTTTTTTAAACTAAATTAAGTTTAAGTTAATGACTTATAAAATTAATAAAATTAAGTTAAAAGTTGAAGGAATAAAAAATTGACTTAATAAAAGTTAGACTTAATA
>Ga0157363_1004698_pt1 | contig 12631 bp, 6 predicted proteins | sample AttsexASBM1_FD_111477 | JGI IMG/M metagenome (GOLD analysis project Ga0157363, IMG submission 111477) | Fungus gardens microbial communities from leaf cutter ant in Ribeirão Preto, State of São Paulo, Brazil - Atta sexdens ASBM1 | ecosystem: Host-associated > Fungi > Mycelium > Unclassified ...
AAAAAGAAATTAACGACCGAACGTTTTAACGACATGTTAACGCACGATCATTTACCTGTGTATAATAATTTATGTTGTATGGATTTATGTTTGTATTTTACATCCTTTATTTCTTCTTTGAATTTAAAATATAATTCTTTAAAACAGAGAGATCCAATATTAATTAATATTTGAAACTGACGGTGGATCTACTGGCCTTAATTATAAATCTCTTTTTAAAAAATGTTAAATAATTCAATTTTTATGTTACATTTGCAAATTTGGATTATTTTTATTAAAATGTATAGTATTCATTCTTTTCTAAATGCAATCATATTTTGACTTCTGAAATTAATTAGTGCTTTTTAACATAAATGAAATGGATCTTACAGATTTGCGTTAGTACTATAATGTCACAGATTTTGACGTCAGCTCCGGAAGATTAGAAATAGAAATTTCATGTTTAATTTTTTATGACTCTAATTTTTATTGTTTTAACAATTGTAAAAATATATTTAAAATCTTAAAATTGTAAATAGAATTAACTTATTAATTGTAGAAAGTGTCTAATATGTTCTGTAACAACTTTTCAAAGGATTCTAACATTCCAAATTCGAATTAACAGTACGTTTTCTCAAGTATCACATATGATATTCTTTAGAACTGTAAGTTCAGGATGTCCGAAGTTTCGTGATGCGGCTTCGCGTGAAGTTCAAGCATTGCCAGGAAGCGCGTTACAAAAATGCGCGACTATTTAATGCGTATAAATTTACTATAGCGCGCTCAGAGCAAGAAGTTCCGGTGGTGGAAAGTGGAGTCTGTTTGTGCGCGGCATTTCCGAAACTACCGTGAAAGTTTTGAGCTGACGTAGAAGATGGAAGGGGGATACAGTTCGCAATGGTACGGCAACGATGTTGGGCCGGGCCGAGGCTGTAGTTCTGCGCCGCTTCGTCGTAAATTCCTACAAATGCTGTAACAGGTCGGCGGCGCTACGACGCTCGTTCGTCGTTATTACGACGCACTACGTCGTTATGAATTTTATGATTCTACGCTATAAGTAATGTCGGAATTTATAATACGGCGCTTTGAAAGACGCTGCATGGCCTTTGCGAAATTCGTTCAAGCGAACAGCTAGAATTTTTTTTCGGATTGTACAGTAAATTACTGATGAAAAGATTGCGCCTACTTGTGCCATTCAACGTTAATGAGAAGCTTCATCCATTCGAGCCGTCGGACTTTCTGTTACTTACAAAATGTAACAATGCGCGCGTTTATTAATTTACAAATACATTTTAAATTCTATATACAAATTTATCGTTAAAAATAAAAATAATATTAATTAAGATATAATTAAATAAAGAATATTAAACTTGTCTACGTGTTGTATATAATTTATCATATTCATAACATTAGATTAGATGCTCCTTTTTGCTTACATGAGATATAAAATAAATATTAGAGAATTCATCATCTTTATTCAATTTTAGTAAGATAGCAAAAAAATAATTATTACTTTAAAGAGACTCAATTAGCTCCGTTCGTACATTTTTAAGAAAATATGCATCAATAATCGCGCAGCTGAGCTGGAATATCCATTGAATAAGATAAGGTAATCCGTTCTCATTGGAAATTACATCTCTCCCACGTATAAATCGTATTATTAGCTTACAATACGACGTACACATATCCTGGTACGTCGCGATCCGGCAAGGGCAGTTCCGTCAAAGCCGCTTGATCCCATCCGGGGGTATTAAACGGAAATCGTCGACAGATGCGTCCGGCCGGTTAGATCGCAGACTCGCGCGCGGATTAATAACCGAAGATCCCCCGAGTTAATTAGTGCTCCGGCTTAATACGAAATGCCACCCTGGCACGTGTCGCGATAACTCGCGACTCTCGGGTCGCCGCGCCAGGTCGGAAGTCCGTTTCCTCTCTCTCTCTCTCTCTCTCTCTCTCTCTCTCCCTCCCTCTCTACCTTTCTCTCCCTCTCTCATTTATCTCTCCGTGTAGGCTTGCGGCGCACTGATTCCGCACGCGCTGCACCGCACGGACATTGGACGTGACGATCGTGCATTCCTAGTGCGTGGCTAGTCGGTGCATAAAGGACGTGGCGAGCTGTTCGTCCCCGTTGTGCACACCGGAAGCCAATCCGATAGAATGCACGGACAATGAGGAAGGCTCCTCTGCCGGAGGAAGCTGGCTGGCACCGCGCCGTCGGCTTCGACGCGCCCCATTGATTGGTACGCGCACGTACAGCCGGCTCCCTTTGTGCCCTACCTTGCCCCGGCGCAAGGTGCATTCACCTTGGTCATATTACGGTTTAATTGAAGTTGATGCCGGCCGCGTATAAAGGCCCTGGACGATATATCGCGCCCGGGGATCTTGGGAAATGTAATTCGCGAGATTAAAGTGGACCGTAGGTCAAAGGGGATGTTAATCATTTTTAGTGCTGAATCTGATGTCCCAAATTGTCTTATTCTTTTCGTACATTTGAATCAATCACGTGTAATGTCTATCAAGCGAAGATTTTGCGTAAGAAGATATAATTTGCATAATTATTTTGTATGTATGTACGGATAAAACGTCTTAAGGATCGCGTGTAGAAAATATATTAAGTGTATGACCAATAATATGTCGCTTGCTTACTTGAAAAATGATAATTAAAAAAAAAGTGATTTTTAAATTATTATCATGGACGAGTTAAGTAAACATTATCCTATTAATCATTAAAAGTAAACTTAACTTTATAAAACATCATAAAAATCGTCACAATTCGCGATTTTTAAGAGTTATGAAACGAAAATAATAAAAATGGAATTCGATCGTATTAAGAATATTCTCCTATTTTTTTGCCGATATTTTTTGATTAATTAATAATTGTTTAGTTTGTCTAGTTGAAAAATAGTTTTTTTGGAAAATTTGTAGCTAATTTGGTCACTTGCATTAGATTAGTACATACTAAAAGTTTCTACATGAAATTAGCAAAGTTAAATGTAAAAGCCTATAAATATGTATTTTAAATCATTAAATATCCAATAATGAGATTGTCACGTTATTTAACAGAATATATTTTATTGTCAAAGTTGATTACATTATGCCCCTGGATTTAGATATTTTATATAAAGTAGTCTTTAATATGCATTAATCCAGTGTAGTGCGAGCGAATTCACTATTAATATTTTTAACTGTGAACTCACTTTTAGTAAAGGAAGTAAAGGAGCGATACAGATTTTTAATATCACAAGCAGTATTTAAATTTTTATTAAACGTCTATCACTGATATTTTTATTTTTATACAATGTTCCGTTTAATTCTCGCACGTTTTTTTGTTTATACGGGATTGTCACGATAATGGTTTATCGATATGAAAAGTCTTCGCTAACCGTTAAATACCACATCGTTGAATACATATATCGAAAATCGGATTAAATCGAAAAGGTCAATGAATCAATTTAATCGAAATTGTCGAAAATACGATTGTCTTTTCGATTATTTGAATAATTCGATTTTGGAAACTGAATGGTTTTCTGGCCAGTCATCAATCTAGTAATGCCAACTCCAAAAACAAATTCAGTAGAACGTGCGGATAAATCCGCAACGAAGTGCCCATTTAAATTTTCATTAAGAACAGGCTGCAAATTTATCACATTCCTGCTATTAGTTCTCGCGTTAGCCACGTCAGCGGCAGATGATTCTTCTACAAATAAATCAAATAAGTCAAATTTAAAAATTCTCAGTAATATATACATAATTAAACAGGAAGTGATTCAATCAAATGCGTCCGTCGTTTTACGTAAAATGCACAACTTTGAAAAATTAGCAAATTTTTTCCGAACAAAATTATTCTTTCCACGGTCGGTGGCTTCAAACTTAGATCTCATTAGTTTTCATTTCAATCCTCGGTATGTTCGCGGTTACGAGATGTGCCGGTCTCGTAAGCGGAGCGGCCGTTTTCCACGGAATCATTATTCTTGGACGTCTCTTTGGCGGGCTCGTAAAAATTGATCCTTATCGCGAGAACCACGTTCCACCGCGATGCTACCGGATATTTAATTAAAGCCGGGCCGTTTAAACGCTCGTGCGCCTCGATATATGGAGTGTCTAGATGTGCAGACAGTCCGAAGGTCTATTCTGCTCGGCGCGAGCGCAGCGCTCCGCATCGCAATCGCAACACGCCACATGCACGCATGCCGCCGCACACAACTTGCGTCTCTTATCGATTTCAGTGATATCGGCGGTGCGCTCGGCCCTACACGCCGGTCTATGGCAATTTCCGCGCGCTCTCGTATCCATTTGAATAGCTAGGATAACTTCGGGAGCTAACGTCGACGGAGAGAGTACATTACTCGCTCGCTCGCGCGCGCACGCGCGCTCTGCTAGTGCGATCGGTATTCTGGCACTCTCTCGGTCGAACTACTTCCGATCGTGGGTGTGGGTATGAACGCAGCGCTGTCGAGAGGTGGGATGAGGGTGGGCCTTGGAATTCATCGACTGCCGAGGCGCGTTAAGCGTATCGTTTCCGTTCATCTGGAAACAGCTTCGATATAAATCGAGGCCATTTCTGCCGAAATGAACTCGTTGCGCTCTGAATTCCGTACATATTTCTCGCACGTCTTCTTCGGAGTTTCATATTTTTGTGAAATCGCTCGATTAGGTACGTGTCCCGCCACCCACCGCTACGCAAGTAAGAAGCATTGCGGATAATCACGCGTCAAAAACCAGTTTTGTAGGGGCAATCTATTGTGAGAATGAGATAACATTGCCTGATTCCAAGAAAAATGATGTAATTTCAAAGTAAAAGTTTATATTACATGCTTAATATAATTTATTCTCGAGAACATTTCAAGCCAAAAGTTTGGAAGCACTTTTAAACAATTGAGTAGGATTACTTTTTTAAATATTCAATAACAATGTATTTTTTTATAATAATTTATTACATTTAGTAATTATTATTGAAGAAATCTGAAGAATTCTTAAAAAAAGACATTATTATGTAATATTGACATTTAAGTAATTTCAAAAATATATCACTTTTCATGTTACACATGAAGAGAAAATATAGATAGAAATTGAGGAGACAGAATATATAATGAAGAAAAGTTTCATCATGAAAAAAATTTTTAAAGATATATGAACAACAATTAGAGGCACCCTAAAATCTATCAGACATGCAAGCGTGCTATAACCATAATAATCGCGAGATAATAAGCACCTGCGATGCTAATCTGAAAAGGGTAGAAACATAAAGACGGCTTTCAGGCATATTGACGTTTAAGTATATTGCATGTCGCGCACGTGACACGTTAACAGTATTAACGACGTTGTACTGAATTTTAATTGCTTCGATGCTTCGCTAGATTAAGCGCTCCGATTTTTCTCGTGATTTTCGCGCGAGAAGCAAGGGACAGACATTTAACCGTACTTGGCCGTGGAAACGACACTACTTGGTGAATGTCGAGAAATTTCAATTAAACTAGTATTGGATGCCACTGCTGCAGCTTCGATCAAGAAACTCCTATCGACTATCCATTGAGTGTCTCTGACCAATCGCACCTGCTATTTGAACATCTAAGTCGAATCACATTCCAAGAAATACAATGGGGAAAAGGAGAGAAAGAGAAAGAGTGATTTGGCAAGTTTTTGACGTATATCACGACTAAAGTTTGTCGCTTGCTTGGCACGCTCTTTAAGATTTCGCAAACAGCTGAAGTCCAGATTTCTTCCAACATAATTTCGCAGTTACTCGCGTAGCGTCTCTCATCGAAGCGAGGTGAGATTCAGAGACAGCGTACACCCGTATAAACTATGTAACACTCGACGAGGTCTCTTCAGGACAATTTCGAGTATTCGTGTGTTGTTGGAGTACCGTGTAGTGGCGTCAGGAATTTTGCAGGCGTTGCCGTTAGCAGCACCAACAGCCGCCAACCATTACCATCACAGCCGTGTCACCAGCGGCAGTAGTAACAGCCAGCAACCAGCACTAGTAGCAGGAACGTCACTTCTATCTTCTCTCCTTCGGGCAACTGCGAGTCGGGGGAGCGATTTGCATATTCATTAAACACCCGCGGAGCCTACATATAGGTACAACTCGCTTTGCACCCGTTTGTCTCACACCGAGAGCACTTTTGCATCGCCTGCGGATGTTCTCGCATGGTAGATGGAGGACGCATAATGTTCGACGAGAGCGTGGGAGTTGAGTAACGATAACAGGGCCAAAGGGTTATTGTCGATAAGAACATTGACCGAAGAACCGAGCGTGCCTGTCGTTAACGAGCGAAATTTAAGACGTATTTGCATTCGGACTGCTGCCACTTGGCGCAAGTTGATAACGACTCGATCCACCGTTAGCTCGGGCATCGCATAGATCGTTTTGGATGCACCCATAAAGGCAAGTAATGTATGTTCGCGCGGCAGTGTACTTGCGCGTCCCAAGATGGTGCGGTAAGAACGCCGTTTCTATCTTCTAGCGGCTCCACTCCTTTCGAACGAACACTCGCCTCTGTTCGTAATTAATTCGGGAGTTGCTATACGCATTCTCTTCGGCGTTGGCCAGGAGTAAGTTCGAAAGTGAAGCAAAAGAGCTGGGCAAATGGAGAACGTAGAGCCGAGGTGGCAAAGGAGATAAAAGAAAGAGAAAGAGAGAGAAAGATATATATACACACATATATATATATATATATATATATATATATATATAGAGAGAGAGAGAGAGAGAGAGAGAAAGAGAGAAGAAGAAGAAGAAGAAGAAGAGAAGTTGACTTTCTAGTCGTAAGATTTCTACTACGATAGCAGTCAGCGAGCACCAGCGCCGAATTATGCATTTTCTTGTCGTCCCGTCGAATAAGAGCCAACTGAATATTAATGCCACCGGTGTAATAGTTTGTAAACTAGGTCTCCGGCTGTTAGGAGGATCGTCGTTCGCGTCGTTAGTGCGCATAAATGTGCGCCGTGGGCGCCGTCGTCCGCGGAATACGACATTGCATTGTGGTGAATGACTGATATCGTCAAGCATATAAAAATATTAGAAATGAATGCGATAAATATAGAGAAGAATTTTCATCTTGAACATTAGATTTTTTAAGAATTATAATAAATTGTAATAACAATTTCAGTAAAAAAGATAATTGAAATAAAAGTGAAAAATAAAATAAAAATTTAATTGAAGTAATAATACAATAAATTACTTAAATTGAAATAAGTTAAATTTACGTAATAATGATCGGACTGTCTTCAGTATACATACAATAATCAATAATACAATAATTAGAATAATAATTCTAATAGCAAGATAACTAAAATAAAAGTTATGAAAAAAAAAGATAGAAATTTGCTCTGTCTATTATTAATGATGCTACAAATTTCTATGAATGATAATAACAATAATAAGATAATACTATCATCAATAGACTAATATTAATCAATAACAAGAGCAATAACACAGTTAGAAACAATCAAATCACAAAAAGATTTTTTTCAATGATAAGTTCATTCAATTTTCTTTCTAATTTATTTCAACATAACATTTCTCTGATAAAATCTTTAAAAATCTTGTATAGTTAAAGAAATAGCTATATCTGATAATAAGTTAAATATAGCAGTTGTAATAAAATAATATAAAAATTTCAAGTAAAATAAAAATTTCAAGATTGTTTATAAATTTTTCGTGTATAAATTTATGGACCAGTAATCTCTATTTCTCCACTTTTTTTTGTATAACAGAATTTTTGTTAAAATTATTCATGGAAATAGAAATTGTAGAAAAACTTTGAAATATTGCTGAAATGTTATTCTTCAACTCCAAATAGTTTACAAGTCGTTAAATTGAAAAAAAAATTGAAAACTATTAAGTAAACTATCTTTTCCGTATAACGAATGCTTCGATAGATAATTCATCGTATCTAATTCTAATGGACGACTTGAGCTATAACATTACGACAATTTCGATAAGTTCGAGTGACACGAGACTCTTTTCTCATCGCATAATGCATGGGTGCAATCGCAAGAAACTGGATCTCCACGTATTACGGTTCATAAGATAATAAGAGCATCCGTTCGATATGCGAGAATGATCACGACGGCTATAAGTACTCACTGATAATAACGTTCAACCATGTTTTCGATCATGAGCAACTACGGCCTGTCATTTGCAATCCCATTTCCTACGCTTCCGCATTATCTATCTATTATGTCCTCTCGCCGCGTCTCTTCTTCGTCTTTCCGCCAGATCCCAGTGCGCTCTCTCATGTTTCGTTCCTGTCAGTCGAACAATCCATACAACGGGACGCCCATTATTCATATCTATTTCTGCATCACCACTTTTCATCTTGCAAATGATTCTCCACTTTCCGACGACACATCCATACTTTTCTTTTTCACTTTCTTTCGCGCTTTTGCTCGCATTCGAAAAAAGCCTGATTATTTCGCTAAAGAGAAGATAGAAAAATGATCATGCAATGCGATCGTTTGAAATAATAATGCAAAGATGGTTCGTCGAAAAAAGATTTTAAATTAATATTTTATATTAAAATGCATCATCAATATTTGTTCAATAATTATAAAAACAACAAAAGCTCCAATATATATTTAAATTGTAAAACAGGAAATTTACGTGCATGTTTTACGAATCAAGATATATACATATATTTTATTAATATCGCGTACATATAGGACCTTAAAATCTCGAATTGAGTAATACGTGAATTACGAGGTGAATTCGCTTGTCCGCGTGTTTTTAGGACATGCTTTCTATATTGTACGGAGTTTATGTTAAAATTGGTGTTTGTAGTTAGTACCGTTATCATATCATGCTGCATAATAATAATAGCACATTTGCGTGGTTCGTATTGTGCTTTCGGACAGGTATTATTATATCTATATTCTCTACGAGTGGCCGACGTTATTACGTTACCATGACGTAAAAGAGAGTCTCTGCTTCGTTCGCGTATGACAAACGATTTGTTTTACATGTCGCGTATATTTATTTACACATAATTAATGCACCGCACGGAATCGGATACTTTACATCGACTGTTTGCTCTTTATTTTACATTATTTAACTTTGGATAAGTCACTATCGTGTCATGTCGAGTTATTTGTATGTGATGACAGAATATTTCTTCTTTTTGCATCATGTATCATGATGATAAATTTTTTTTTCACACATGTCATTCTTCTCATTTGATATAATATATTGGTAAAATGTGACGGATTCTCTTTTTAATTTTATTCCGTTATAACGAATAGCTATACATAATGCAAAAATATATCCTTTATTTCGAAGATGAATATACTCAATGTTACAATTGTTAAAAATTTATTTTTTTTTATCAAAATTAAATAACATCATAATTATTACTATCAAGTTAACATCAATCCATTTGAAGTTTTTTAATGTTATCATTAAAAAACATTTGTCATAAAAAAACTTTAAATGAGTTAACGTTAACTTGATAGTAATAACTATGTAATAATTATAATGCTAATCTTGATTAAAAAAAATAGATATTGTTTTTATAAATTTTTGAGATGCTAAAGCATTATTATCAAAGTGATGATCAATTTAATTGCAATATTATTATTTCAGTCTCATTACTATTTTAGTGATATTATTTTCGTTTATGATTGCGTTTCAAGTTTGACAATAAGCAGCACGCAGTTTATATTATTGAAAAATATATTTAGAATTTATTAAAATATATTAGACTCTAAGAATTAATCTTGTATTGATCCTTTCCTTACTTATTTGACTTATTCATAGATACAGTTAAATTTATAATATTAAAAATTATATCCAATTTGTGAGTTATTTCAAATCATTTTTAGTTCGCCACTATTCTTATTTACAATATGTTATTAATTTAACTAAAATAAAAAAGAGAATTTAAAAAATGTATTAAATTTGACTTAAATTTAGTTTATTTATTAAGTGCATACGTTAATACGAACGTTGTTTATTTTGAAACTAAGCAATTCAGAAATGAATTAATTTTGACATATATGGAAGTTAAAAATAACAAAATATTTAATTCAATTATTTAATTCAAAAGATTGGGTTATCAATGCACTTTTGATATTCTCTAAAAGTGTGTGTAGCAATCTAAATGTTATTATTGTGGATCACGGCATTTGTTACATTACATAAAAAAACTGCTGCCTTTTCTTGAAATCTTCCATTAGTTAGTTTTCTCTACAAATGTGGAAATGTAGTAGAGAAGTACGTAGGTGTATTAGGTCAAATTTTCACGAATAGTTTGGGATGTCAGTCACGTTTTCCTAGTTAAGACGGACCTTTTTGTGTGACACGGTGCCATGGAAATCACAAGAACAGGCTGCTCTTCGCGGGTCTTCGTAAACGACTGGAAACTTTTAAATTATTGCATACGTATACATGTTTCTTCGGAGCTTTCAGAAAGCTCATTGCACGTTTGTTATGCTCGTGCAAAAGGACGAGTGCCGTGCAGGAGAGAGATTTTCATCTATCGTCGTGTCCCATCCTCGTAAAGACTCGTTAAGCTGCCACTCTCTGGCCACATTAACACGTCGACTTCCTGTCATCGATCCGCGGCGTTCCTGAACCCGCGTCTTCACCGCGGAGAACACTCATAATCCTTAACAACGTACAGTGAAACCATGATTAACTTCAATGCTGTCTGCAGACCCGATCTGTAGATCAGGTTTGAATTACTTTGCTATTTACTTTCGTCTTACGTTTTTTAATAATTATCGTGAAATGTATATATTAATAATTTAGCTTTCTCAATAATGTTAGGATAAAAAATAGATTATTATGTTTAAGCTTACTAGGTATTGTAGCAATTATCATTTTACAAAATTCATTATTTATTCTTATTAAAATGTACTACTTAATATTCTTTTTCATACGACCTATGTTTAATTCTTTGAAATTAATTAATACCTTTTACTTATATTATAATCACTGTATTATACAAATTAAATGGGTCTTATAGACATTCAGGTACATTAACTGAATTATACAGTTTTGCGGCAGGTCTCTTCAAAGGTAAAAAAGTTTCTTAATTTACAGAATATATAATTTTATTAAAAATCGATAAATATTTAAAAAAATTTAGTATTTATTTATTCTTTAGAATTTCTTAAAAATTGTGGATTTGGAATTTATAAACTTTATTAGTTTTTTAGATTATACATCTGTAAGAGCGTGTTTAAGAGCGTGTGATATTGAATTCCTATTTATCCTTAGATGTCTACATTTTGAAAAGATCACTAATCTAATCAAATTTCTTTCTTTTTATTTTATTTTGTTTATTTTATATTTTTTCCCTCCATTTTCCTTCTTTTTTAACATGTCAGATAGATATTACATGTAGTAATCTGGAAATTGGGTCACTGCATTAACCATATTAACTGAAAATGAAGTTGATATCTCGCGGATTGGGAAATAATAGTGCGATGGCAAGCTCCGATTACTTGTGCCGATATTATCGAACAGATTAAACAGATTTCTGTTTGTATTATTGATAAATATTGTCCTCCATGTGTTTAAACATATTAGATCGCTAACTAGTTAAATATCTCTTTATTATTCTTTTGATTATTACTTTTCTCGATATTGACATTCAATCAGAATAATTTTCATTATTAATTATTAGCACATAATTCATTATCTAGCTTATATTGTTAGCAGACGTAACAGGCACTTATGAAAACATTGAATATCTCTTTCTCGATTGATTGTAATTCATGATTTGATTGATATAAACATGAAATGGCATTTGATCCGCTGGGAACTCGGAAAATCGGGGTAGTTTCAATCATGCAATATATTTCCGCTGAAAATACTCGCTTCAGTTTCGGATCAATCCGTTTCACCGGAATATGACCAGCGTATTCAAAATAATCGGTTTGCACGACTTTAATTCATACTAATAGCGAATTCGCGTTGCAGTTCAAACTCGCTATATCATGGATCGTTGTTGTGTTCACGAGGCGTTTACCTCGCGGCGTTTACCTGTTGCCGGAAAATGCGCGTTTGGTTAGTCGCCGCGGAAATTAGCCTGAATTATCCCGAAGCAACAGCTGCTGGAAATGAGGCGTAAAGGTGCGATTATTCGTTGCTGTGACCAACTGCCGCTGTTAGGCTATATAGTTATGATTCCGGGCTCAGCGTCTTCTCTCCAAGTTCGCGATTACTCTGAAACCAAGGAAGCGAGAAGGTGCGGAGAAGGAACAAGCGGGTGTAGCACGAAGTAACCCTTTTGATCGCGGTTGGTATACTGAGCCTTTAATTTCGAATGCGAATGGAAGGGGATAACCCGGAAACTTTCTCTCTCTCTCTCTCTCTCTCTCTCTCTCTCTCTCTTTCTCTGCCTTTCGCTTTGCCATTCACTCGACCGCCTCTACCCATTTGCACGCCTAATACGATGGCTGGTAATTAACTCACGAATTACGAGACCGTGACGCTGAAACTTCCACGGTTCCAAGTCGACTCAAGGACCACACGTTTATAACTACGAGGAAAGGAGGAACATACTTTAAAGTCCACAGGTGCGTGCGTTCGAATGAATGATAGAAGAAAGATGTTGATATCGACAAACGTTCTTAAGATGAATTGTCGATTTTACGCGTGCCGAATAAATTAGTCATTCCATTCTGAGACGTTTACAATTTTTCA
>Ga0157363_1004699_pt1 | contig 12630 bp, 8 predicted proteins | sample AttsexASBM1_FD_111477 | JGI IMG/M metagenome (GOLD analysis project Ga0157363, IMG submission 111477) | Fungus gardens microbial communities from leaf cutter ant in Ribeirão Preto, State of São Paulo, Brazil - Atta sexdens ASBM1 | ecosystem: Host-associated > Fungi > Mycelium > Unclassified ...
AAGCTATTTTTTCTATGTAATTTGTACGGGACTCTTTCGTAGTTTTTTTTTTGCGCGTCATATAGGAATTGTTGTCAAAATGTGCGATTACGGTTTTATTTTCTTGGACAATCTGCCGTGTCGATTTTACGAGCGTCCTGCAGCCGCGAATGCCTCGTCGCTAGTGCAAACGAGGGTGATTCTCGTTGACGGAATCATATGAAAGCGTTATCGCACGTCCATGCGTTGTATCGTTTCCTTTCTTCTTTTTCGTTACTTTTTTGCCTTTCATTCTTGTGTTCACTGGCATGGTTATCGAAACGATCGACATCATTAACAGTCGGATTACTTTCCCGCTGTATGCTCTCGGTTGCGTTTATTTCAACCTCCATTTTTGTTAATTTTTACCACGCGTGCTTTTTTATTCATAGAAGCGCATTCCGTCGAGAACTAATCGAGAGCTAACAGGACTTTCAACATACTCCTTACGGTTCCATGGATTGGTGATGTAAAGTAATGACGTTAAGCGAGAGAGCGAATAGTCCGAGTTTTTAGAGGTATATAGGAAGCTTTGAGAAGCGACGTATGCTTTAAAATTCCGTCGAGATATCTTCCGACATGAAACGTTTCCCAGTCGACTCATTTCATGAGTAACTTTGACATTACGTTTGAAAAAATTTAGTTTTAAAACTAGATCGATATCATATGTACATTTATATGTGTCGAACAGCCATCTATATTCATAATTTTTAGAAGAAATAATATATTATATATATAAAATATATCTTTAATGTATTTGCGAAATTTTGTAGATGATGAAAGTTCAAGATAAATATATTGAATACTTCAAAAAAATATCAGATAACTTGATCCTATAATCAATAAGCCGCGCGTTATTTAATTCAAGTGTCCTATTTCGAGCTATCGAAATGAGTTATGGTGGCTTTATTGATTAATGAACTACTAAAGTGTGCGAGTCTTTGGCACATTTTATTAGAGAGCTTTATTGATTATGAATATCATTATCATAAAAAAAATCTCATTTATTTTGCCATAAACGTATATGAAAAATATATCAGTCTCCCTTTAATATTAATATAAAAGCTAGATTTAAATTATTTTGGTCAATCAGATTATCAATCAAATAAAATTGTTCTGCTTGAAAGATAAAGAAATTTATAGAATTAAAAATAAAGAAAAGAGAGAGATAGAGGCTTTTAAATAAACATTCTGCTGTAAAAATAATCATTGTTAGCTTTGAGAGAAGAGAACTAGAATATATTTCACACATAAATTTTAAAAAAAGAAATAAAAAAAAAGAACGAGTGAAATTTAATGGGAATGAGAAAAAATTTATCGCGGGAATTTTCGAGGAGCGAAGAAATATTATTTTGCGATAAATTTGTTATCACGTTTGCAAAGGTAGACGAACGGGACAGTTGCTCGTCCAACGACGTAGCTCAAAGGGCCAGCCGTGATTTATGCCGATCGTAAGAGAAAGAGACGGAGGGTGCGCTAAAGGGGCATGCTTGGCAAGGTTCGAACTTGCACTTTATGCACGTATGAATACGTACGCATGATCTGAATACCGTTTTGCTGCAAAATCCGCGTAGTGAAAGCTTTGCTAGGGCTTTCCAGAGATTGCGGAGGGAATCCCTTCGTGAATTACCTCAATGACCTGCCGCATCGTGATGTCCGGCGTGGTTTCGCCATGAACGATCGACGGTTCGCTCCGCGATACAGCGGATACATATTCATACGCGATATATATGTATCTGTAATGCTTACGAAATTACGCGCTCTTGGTGTATCATTCATTCGTATATAGATTTTCATAGATTTTTTAGACGACGATGTTTTGCGATCGGAGAGAGTAAAATAGCAACGCGTGTATGGAGAGCATACGTTCCAGAATGTGTATAGGTATTCCTGTTGGAGAAAAAATTGAACTCGTTAGAAAGAAAATTGGATGTCTAGGTATTCAGAAATTCCACGATGCAATATGGCGTAACCGTGGAGCTTATTCGCGCAAGCCAGGGCGTCGTATATTTTGCGTTGCAAATTACGATCCGGCGCGGCCGCGTGAAATTTTAAAAGTCGATCGGAAGCTATCTCGCTACGGTTGGCCGTACTCGCGCGTACATTAATCCTCTCAAGTATATTCCAAGCGTTTACCGCGAGAGAACTGGAATAGTTCTCCGTTCTGCGCAAGATCACTTGTTCATGTCGCGTAGTTAAAAAATATTTAAATTTTTCTTGGAGAGAAAGAGAAAGAGAGAAAGAGAGAGAGAGAGAGAGAGAGAGAGAGAGGATCCAAAAAAAATCGACGCGATCGACAGCGCACGCCCCACGGCGCTCAGAAGAAAACGTGCTACATTGCAAAATGATATAAAAAAAACTAGCGTTATAGGTCAAAAGATCATGTTTGGAATAGGTAAGTCAAATCTTGGGATCCTATGTACCCGACTTGGGCCGAAACATGTTTGGCCATTTTAACTTGGACACAAATTACAACATTTCGAGGGCAACGCATTTTCGAAAAATTGTTTCAAATAAAAAATGAAGAGAACCATCAGATGAATTAATTAGATTTTGGATCTAGGAACTTATTGGTCAAAATCTAGTTTATCTTTTGATGGACCTCTTTAAATCTTACAGTTTTTACTTGAAACTTTTTTTAAATGCATTATTTTCAAAGTATTTTGTCTTTAACAAGTTCAAATGGCCAAATATTCCAGCTCAAGTGGGGTATAAAATTCTAAAATTTGACCTTTATGATCTAGAATATCTATTTCAAACGTGATATTTTGGTTGGAATATTTTGGTTTAGTTCTTTTTTTATATCACTTTTGCAATATAACATGTTCCCTTGTCAGAATTCTTTTATATCCGGTCTTACGAGGAAGCGTGATGCGCTGTTAAGTCGAAGAACGTCCAGTCATTCACGGATTTTATTCGCTCTGCGCTGAAATTGTCCTGACTCAGGTGAAACCCGAACCCGCAAGAATCCGTCGCGGGGCCCGTTCACCTATTCGCTCCTCGATTCTCATTTCTTGCTGTAGTCCCGAGATCACGACATCACGTTTGTTTTTATCACAACGATAACGTTTGCTACGAATGTTACGACGAATGTAATGGAAGGATCTATGTTCGCAGATGCCATGAATTCGTTGGTGGAAGACGTCGTCGTGGAGGCGGGGAAGAACGTCACGCTGGGGTGTCCGGGAGTGACGGAGGATTCACTGGTGTTGATGCTCGAGTGGCGGGCAAACGGGATGCGGCTGCTCGAGTATAAGAGCAGAAGTACGACTGTCGTGCGGCGAACAGAACAGAACAGAATGTCTCTGTCGTTGAAAAATTATTCGTTGCAGCTGCATCCCGTCACCGCCGCCGACAGCGGTATGTACGAGTGTCTCGTGAACAACAGGAATACGCCGGAAGCTGTGATCAAGCTCATCGTCCGAGGTAAGTGGCGGAATGTTCTTAATTGCTTTTCCTCTTTCTCTTTTTTTTTCAAATGTATACTTTCCGCGGAGAGAGAAACAAGCTCAGTCGGGTAAAATAGAGCGCTGACGTTCATTAACTCTTTTAATTCAATCGAATTTGTATTGCATTAAATTAAGGGATGTGTATGTATATGAAGTCCACAATGGGTCAATATGTTCTTTTTCTGTTTTTTTACATATTTCTGAACTATATGTCGATATATCGCTCAATAAAATTTATATTTATTGGAGTTTGAAATAGTGAATGCTCTGTGGAGTTATTGTGATTAATCTAAAAAAAGAAAATTACAAATCAAATTTCCGTTTCTAATAATCTGTATTTAAGCCTGTTATATTTTTAGACCAAATATCATTAATGAATTAAAAACTCATTCTGTAGCGTATATTAAGCCATTTGATATTGCACCAATCTGGACGGCTACGTTGTGCTTTTAGTCATTACTTGGAGATCTATCTTCGTTAAATTCCGCTTATTACTTATAGACTTTGAAAATATTATTAATTAACTTAACACATAAATCCGCTATGAAATCATTGGATAACGTCTCTGTCATCTTAAATGTAATCCGTTTTAAATATTTTAATACTTCTTGTAAAATTTTCTAATAAATTTTTTGCTTTTTATTATAAATAATACCATTTTCATTCTTCGCTACTTTCGCGATAATAGAGTACAGTTGTCGATATATTTCTTATTGTGTCTAATCGAAATAAAAGTTCAAATGCGATTCTTCTGTTCTTCTCAGCTGTGAGTTAAAAAAGGGAGGCAACTTACTTGCCTCTCTTATATATATGTATATTGTCTTATATATATATATGGAAAGAATTTTCTGATACATGAGGATTTCTTGCAACTTTACAATATTATTTTCTCAGGTCAAAATAAAAGATATAAAATATTAAATCGACCACCTACTATTATTTTACATTAAAGCAAAGTATTACTTTGACAATTCTTAAAGAATATTTAAGAAAATAAAGAAAGATTCAATCTGAATAACAAGTAGTATAAAAATCACAGATATTGCATAAATATTTACATCAATATATATGATTGCTTTTGTAATGATGATCAAACATTTTGAAAATCATTATAGATCCACCTCCAAGGCCAAACTAAATTAAAATCTCTCTTCTAGATTGTCGAATCTATAAGGGAATTTTTAAAGCGTATATTAATTCTGTTGATGGTCTTTTAATTTAATTTAGTTTTAATTTAGAATATCTCGTCTTAATTAAAGCGAAATATTTATCACATTTTTACATAAATTTAGAGTTTATTTACTTAATAATTGAAACTCCGATATCTCTTGCGGGATCATTTTTGATTCTGTTGATATTCTAAATTCAAAGTCGAATCGACAATCGAAATATCTATGACTCATTCATCGCGGTTACCGATCTACGTTCAATGAACTAGTTCACTGCTAAACTCGGTGAGTTTACACAAAGTTCGTCGTAAACTTTGAAAGGCAGACCGGTCCAGGCACAGCAACACCACCCTTCTTAACAACCCCGTCGCCGCTCGTCGTTCCTAATGCTTTATTTTAAAACCGAGTTGCTGCCCCATCCCTACCAGCTTCTCGCGGAGTGTTTGCTTTAAGTATTTACGCCTGATTTGAATTCGTCACGTGCAACCCACCGCGTCAAAAAGCAAACTTTTCGTAGCATCCTATAGACGACGACGGGTTGGAATCATGGGAGTGCGCGCGGCATAACTTCAGCGGCATAAGTTTGGCCACCGAACTTCACCGCAAAAAAGGAGAAATGAAACGAGTCCTATCGCGTTATGTCGCGGTGATTTGCATTCAATGCACGATCCCTTACTCAATTTGACTAAAAAGTTTGCCTGAGCCGCTAAAACAACGTGAAATTACGCCAACCGGGCGGGCATTTGCGTAATAACTGGCGCGAAAAGTGAACTTTGCCCGACAATGTGGTTCGTAGGAATCAATGTACTGTACAGGATCGGAGATCGAGCGAATTTACATTTTTCACGTTGCGTGCTCGATATTAAGCGACGTATTCATATCGTATCTTACAAGGTGTATATATATATATATATATATACGTACGTATGTACATATATATTATGATGTATATGTACATTGTACTGTACGTGCTTCTACTCGAGACTCCGAGCACGTAACACTTCGGTGGTAACCAATATTCACGTTACGTCAACCATTAAAATGAACATTTTTCAAATCTTTGCAATAGGAGCGTACACGCACACACCACTTGAATGTTTTCCACTTGCGAGATCGATTCTCATATTTCCCTCATTTCTGATTCTTCATAAAAATGCGCTTTGAAAAATTTGTGAATTACGCCCGTGAAAACGGACGAATGGTCAAAAATAAATTTCGAATTAGTTGCCACCGCCGATCTAACTCGTTTTACAAAAGTTTTATATTTTGCCTCGTGAAATAATAAAACGGAAAAACTCTTGCATGTGAGATATACGGATGTTTTAATACTTTACAATGAAAATATACAACTATATGGAACTATTATGGAAAGAAAAAAGTAAAAGATGTATTTAAATTATTTTCAATTTGTAATTATAAATTGCAGACAAATTTCATAAATACTACGTGTTTGCGGTCAAGACTATTCACTCCATAGTTAGCGAGTTATTTTCTCATTAAGTCGGCAGAGTTGCCGATTTGTTTTGATGAACGAGCATCGGTGAGAGAGGTGAGGCTACTCTACGTGTGCTACTCTTCGAAACGATATCTAAAGCGCACAAAGGGCCCAAAGGGAACGCCCGGAACGAGCTCCGAATTATTGTCTGTCGAAGCTTTACTGCGGGGATAGCAGGGGGTGATAGCAGGGATGATGTTGGTTGACTGCAGCTATGAATAAGCGCGAGTCGTTTAACAGCGTGACGTTTTTTCGGCTCGCGGCAAAACAGTTTCATTCATATGCATGATGGGATACGCGGTTCGGCATGAACGAGAACGAGATGGCAGAGAGCATGCAAGAGAGAAAACGAGGAAGAAAAGAGAAAAAAAGACGGAGAGAGTAAGAGGAGAACCTTCGCGGAATCTCGGTAGCGGCTAACGAGTCACGATTATTCCTTCTACTTCGCTTAACGAGCAGATGCAGATGCGAAAACCTTCGCGTACTCACCGTTATCGAGTTCAGCATTGATCATTCATTGTTTTTACATTTGCGTTACAGCGAGGAGTTATTTTTCAACGAGTATATCTAGGGCGCAATGAAAATATATACAGATTTTAATAAAAGATGGAACACCATTAATAAAATACAGACGGGCTACGAGACGCTCTCGTTTCGAAAGTGCACGTAGGGCGTGAGAAGGTATTCTTATGCATCACGTGTAGATGACGAGACGAACTGAATCGAGGAAAGGTAGTAGCTTGACTAGGTGATCCGGGAATCGAGTTCGAAATGGATAGAGGAAATGCGCTCTTGATGGAACAAATAAAATTGTCCTCCCTCGGGATTATCGTGCATGTATTCGCATCTGTGTTGTCAGGATCCGCGTGCTTCTCGAAGATTCTCTTCTCTACACTTTCCCGGTATTTCTCTTTCCCACATTCGTTCCGTTTCCCCTCAGTTGACTTTGGTACAAGTGAATCATCGACCTTGGTCGCGATCCAAAAAGGTAAAAATGCCGATAGTTATTCCTTCGGACAATAAGCCGCGAACGCTGTTTTTCACTCGGACGTTTCATTTAAGACAAGAACAACGATAGGAGAGTGCTCGGCAAATGGCCTCGTTCGATTTTATTTGATGTTGGAACGAAGAGATCTCTTCACTGCCAACACCCAGTGTAGCCAGTAGGACAATCGATTCTATTAGAATGTGCATCCAATATTGTAAGACCTGTAAAACGTAGGTACTAATGTCCTCGCGAACAGATGCATGCGCGACCGATTCTTAACTACGTTAGAAAATGTATTTCATCGTAATGGAGATCGATTTTCTATAGAGCGACATCGCGACGGTGATTATATTTTTTTTAAATAAAATAAAGGACAAACCTAAAAATTTTAAGATTTTATTTCTAAATATTTCTACAGTAGTTTGTGACTGTCAGAGGTCTATGCATTAATTTCTGAAATTTTCTTGCACAATATAATTCTTAAATAAAGTACAAGTCATCATAATTATTCATAACATTAAAATCATGTCAGTATAACTGCAAATTTGATTATTGAAAGTCATTTTTCGATTAATGACTAATTTTGATGTCGTTTTGACTGTTATTCTGTTTAAGCTAATATTGCCCTTACATAAAATTAAGTTTATCGATAATTTCCGTAAAAATTAGTACACTAAACATTGGAATGCTAATTAGAAAGGGATCTCCTGTAATATTATTAAAAAAAGAATAAAATTGAGTTTTGAAAAAAATAAAAAAAAAATAAAGAAATCTAAAGGACAACTGCTTGAAATAAAAGTCGATCCTTTACGGTAAAGAACGTATGCTGGACGTAGGGTGTCAACTCTTGAATTGCAAATTCGCGAGAACTTACGAGATTTTTTTTTTTTAAGATATACGAAAGCCCAATGCCACGTTTATCTATTGGCACGTCAAAAATTTCGATTTGGAAAAATCCGCCTTGAAAATATTTTATTGCGCGATTCCGCGCTATCCCGGATTTTTTTTTCCGCGTGTCATCACGCGTTTCTCGTATTTCGCGAATTTACACGGTAGCCCAAAAATCCGCGATACATACATAGAGAATATCGCAGCTTTTTTCCGCGACGTGGCGGATATCCCGGGCTTTGCAGTTCGTAATACGATTTGTAATACGTACAGCAGATAGGAGTACGGCCTCGTGATAAATCTCTAATAAAATATTTCGAAGGTATCGTATGTACTTTCTCAGATTAAGGGTGTTGGCTTTGTTTCGCGCCAGGAATAAGGTGATCAAAATCTGCGGTAGGTAGGTCGAGATTTATTTTACATAGCGAATATACTGATCGCTTAAGTGAACTTCTGCGAAATACTCTTATTGGTACGATGGAGTTTCTCTCGCGGACTTCTCCAAAGGAGAGAACATACTACTCTAAGCTCTTCACTAACCGACGAGGTAGAAGCCAGTGCAATTCGAAAAGTTCGAAATGTTGAAGACGTAATGCTTTCAGATTAGCATACTATTCGTTACTTGGCTATCCTACGAGTGATCGAATTTTGAACAAATATTTTTCCTTTCTCTGAATAGTAACTCCAGACGAGATAGATGATTTAATCACAGCGTAATAATCCGATAGTAATTAATCTCTTTGTCCAATTATTTTTAACCAGTATGCCACATATTAATATAGAAAAAAAAAGAACGTCAAGTATTTGCAGAATAATTTTTATCTTTTCCGTATACAAACAGTTACGTCAATTACAATTTTTTTTGTCCTGTTTGTACAATTTCGTGCAAACAGTTTTCATTTTCGCTGTTATTACGCTTGACGTGTAATAAAATACAGTCTAGAAGATTAAATTAATAATAAAAATAAAATTACAATAGTGAGTCCATAAATCTGGACGAACAAAAACATATTGTGTAGTTGTATTAAGCCAATTATTTTACAGCCGTTATGTACATAACGGGGCGCGTCGTGCGTAGGGTTCTATGCGTAATATCAGTTTTTATTGCGGATTTAATCGATGAAAATAGAACGAGATTATTTACGTGATTGTATTTAGCTTGTTCTATGACGTTATGGCTGACCGGTTGATTTTACGAGATAAATGACTAGTCGCGCGTCGAGCCTTGAATAAAGGCAACGATTTAACGCGCGAGCACGGTGCGCACCACGATATAAATGTGCTCCACCGACTGGAAACTACTCCGGTTTCGAAGATAATGAAGCGTGCGTTGAAAAATGCCAGCTTTTCTAAGCCAAAGCGCACAGCTTACTTCGACAAATCTTTTGCACAAATTGCCCGCGTTGAGCTTTAATACATTTTATCATTTCCCCCTTGAAACGTCACCAACTTTCGAGATTTTTATTTCCTTGACACCATTTCTTTGACTCAAATAGATATATGTATAGTATATGTCAATACAACATAAATATTTCAACAGAAATAATTAATTAAAGTACAAAAATTACACGGAAAGGAAAGAATTTTACGAAATTTAGTTATATACAGATCTGAAAATAATTTTGTTTAATTATATTTTGTATAATTATATATTATCTTGTTTAGTTAAAATAATTATGTAAAATGCTCAAAATGTTAGAATGTCAAAACTTTTTGAATTCCTATGTAATTATTTTGATAATCTAAAATTATTTTTAGATTTGTATCTAACTCTAAATTTTTGGATATTTCAGTAAATATCCAATCAAAGTTCTTTCCGAGTAATTTCTATAATTTTAAAAGTCATTGATTTCTCGACAGCGAATAAATTATAGAAAAAATATTTGATTATTTATAATGTTAATTTTAAAATGAATTTTAAATAAATTTTAAATAAATTAAGTTAAAACTTCAATTTTTGACTTTAATCTTCATTTGTAACACTGCAACTGACTTCTTAATATATATTTAAATATAATACAGTTAATAGTTGTAGACTCATCAGACATGATAGCTTCAAAAATTTAATATTTTTGAAGCGACTTCCGCGACCTTCGCCGCTTTTTAAGATGATCTTTACGATGTTGCAGAATTCTTCTTTCAATGTTTATGGAAAATAATTTCATTCCTGCAAATAGCAAACTCTCGCTTTAATCGAGTTCTGGAATAAGATCCGTGAGATCGACGACGCGCAACGCTATGAATTACGTACCTCGCGACACAGTTAATTAAGCGGTATTTAATTTGTAACAAGTCCATGAGGAAAACATTTCCACGTATACTATGATAGTATCAACACATATATATCTCTAATTAAATGGATTTTTCAGAATATCAAGTATTTTCAAAAATTCATTGAATATCGAAAATAAATGGTAAATAATAATTTATTGGGAGTAGAGAGAACAGAGAAAATAATTATTATAAATGCTAAAATAGATAAACTATAAAAAATACATCGCTTGATTGTGCATCTGCTTTGTAATTCGTTAATTTTTTAATGAAGTTAAAGAAGTATAGTAAGTACTTTAACTATAGTACTTAACTAATTAAAATTGAATATTAACTCACTTATATTTAATATGCAATAAACAATTGTTATAGATTGCGATTCTCTTTTATAGGAGCATTAATGAATCGAGCGACGCCCAACTGTCATTACGCTTGAAAATGAGGGGGCAGAAGGGATAACTCGAGTAAACTCGAACATTAGACGGCTTTCTTACTTAGCTAAGAATCGGGAGTAAACTGCTCTTTCATAAATTAATTTCCATTCGTTGTCGACTAACGAAAACTTACGGCCAACTACGAGCGAAGCCGCGTCTAAAACCGCAGCTGCCGCGATGCGCGTCTTAATCGCCTTATTCAGCATTATTATTGAAATGATATTCGGCTCACGGCTTGTTCGTTTTTTTTTTCTGTAAATATTTAAAAGTTCGTTAATAGTCGAAGAAGTTGTCAACGGAACTACGAAAAAAATGGGAAAAAATAAACGGACTGTTGCATAAATTTCTCGAAGGAAACTCTTTAGAAGAATTTAATAATTGCCAAGATAAATCAAGTAGATACGCATTAAAAAGTCACGGACTTTCTTAGATTTATAATAGAGGGATTAGTCGTTTAATGTCGCGCTTTTATAAAGACTTTCATCATTAGTTTCGTTTAAAAGAGAAACTGGTAGGAATAAAACATGTGTTGTCTTTCTCTTACCGGAGACTCGCCACAGTGGCGAATCATCGGAGTGAACAACAACGCGAATTGGACCATGAAAATTTCGACCGAAATCCAGAGGACAGAAGATCAGGAGAGAGAGGAATATTCACCGAAAATTTCAATCCGAGTCAAATGTGCAGCTGCATTTATACGTTTCATTGTGAGAGTCAAAGCGCGCGAGTGTCCGTGTGGTTGTCGATACCGAAAGGAACTTTGTAGTCTCGGCATAGTTGAAATACTTGCGTGTACCGCGTACATGTGAAAAGCAGAGATAAAGTGAGGAAAAGAGAGATAAAGCCCTAGATTTCGTAATATATCTCGAATACGTAGCGGAGTATTTCATTGATGACAGCGTATCAATATTGAATCGATAAGTAATGTCGCTTGATACGTTTGAAGGCTTCGAATTGCCGAATAGGAATGGAGTTCCTATAAAATTCTGATAAGTTTCTCTTAATCTTTATCCTTCCCATTAATATTTTCCATGCATTCGTCTGCGAATTGCATTAAATGCACAATAATATAATTGCTATATTTATCTTTTCTATTCAAATTATTACGAATCTAGAAATATACTAAAAGATCATTTAATCTTTGGGAGAGATGGGTAATTCAAGAAATTTTAGAATGCATATTTTACAGCAGTTTACATTAAACAATTATTGCTGACGAAAATGTACTTTGTATTCTTTGTATTAATAAATTGTCACCGTAGAAATAAATCGACAATAGAAAAAGGTCACTACTAGTGTATCGACATGGTTGATACCGTCTACTGTCATCACTTAGAAGGAATTAATTGTATCGGGTAGAAACCACCGAGTGCACGCGGATCGAATGTCGAAGGTGGCTTCGCGGTATCGATACCAAAGCCTCTGTCGAAGTTAGTCCGAAAGCCGCGGAGGATTCAGACGGGCTTCAGGGAAACGAAACGGACGATAGTGGTCGCACGTTACCCTGGCGTAGAAGTGAATAATGCAACGCATCACGTCGACGAAACCGGTGCTGCGCCACATCGTTGCAAATCTCATCCGCCGAGGGCGATCTTACCGGATCTGTTCGTCCCGTTTCGATGCTCTGACGTCTACCCGATTTTCCGCACTATCGGCGACAGTATCTTCCCATTTTGCGATCGTTCGTGTTTATCGATATTTCATTATGCCGTTCTCGGAAAGTATAATATATATTCGCAAGGCGTCAGGTAACGTTACGATTCGATTTCAATATACACGTTGTGAATGCACCGTGAATTCGAGAAGCGATATTGCGGAACGAGAATAAGGAGGCATTTTGATACTGCTATGATAAAGTCTATATTTTTCAAAGAGAGAAGGATCTTCGTTTTTTCTTCCTAGTAAAATGAAGAAAGTA
>Ga0157363_1004702_pt1 | contig 12626 bp, 3 predicted proteins | sample AttsexASBM1_FD_111477 | JGI IMG/M metagenome (GOLD analysis project Ga0157363, IMG submission 111477) | Fungus gardens microbial communities from leaf cutter ant in Ribeirão Preto, State of São Paulo, Brazil - Atta sexdens ASBM1 | ecosystem: Host-associated > Fungi > Mycelium > Unclassified ...
ATGCACATACAAATATTTTTCTATGATATCGAATTTAGAATTAAAAAAGTGCACTAGCGACCTCGATCAAGTTTGGCCTTCGATCCCCTTAAAATCCGTTTTCACAATATATGATTACTTAAAGATTAAAGGTTACCAACAGACTCATCAATGAACTTCATTCATGAATTTCTTGGTTATCTTTAATCTTTAAACTATATATTGTGAAATCGGACCTAAGACTTCTGGACAATACTTTTTATTTTTTTTTTTCAAAATAAGGTTAAAAAACTAAAAACTTGAACTTTTGTAATCATCTCACCTATTTAAAGTTTAGACGTTTTTAGAAACTTTTTGAAATATCAAGACGAAGTATTTTAAGATATAAATCTCTTAGTTATCAATATACAGAGTTTTTTAAAGTATGTAATTCTTATTTTTGAGAAAGAAGTTTGAAGAAGTATACGTGAAAATTAAGAAAAAAAGAATATAACGATAATGATTTACATTCATGTAGCTGGAGTGCGTGAAATTTATTATTTATAGACATTTAATTTTATGAGTTACGTTTATTTTGAGGACTGAAGACAAGAAATACATAATGGACATATTTTATATTCTCATTTCATCTTCGACATTATATTGAGTTTCGATGCAAATTTTATGAAACACCCCGTGCGATTGTGTCATTCTATAATGGCATGGTAATTGGCGATTCGTCAAGTCGCAGACAAGCTACGGAGTTGCTTGCCGTGTTAACCGCTCGGCCAAGACACGACGCAAATTTGCCGGGAATCTTTGGAGCACTTTGCCCGACGACGAAACGTCCGATGAGGAACGAAATGAAAGAACATGGTAAAAGGAAGAGTACGAAGGAAAGAGGAAGAAATGGAAGGGACCGCGTATGTTTTTATGCGACGTGTGCAGCGCGAAACCTGATTCGTCTTACTCTTTCGGAACGTCATAATTACTCCGTAATTGCGCGTTCGTTATTTGAAGAGAGGGTTATGCGAGATTATAACGTATCTTTCCGAGGAAATTATCTAGCAATTTCTCAATTATCTTGCTTTCTCGGTGACAGTGGGCGTGCCGTGGCTCCACGATAGATATACAAAGAGTATTGAAAAACGATGTAAGGACATGTCAACTCAACGCATTTTATTTTTGTTTTTCTTTCTTTTATTCAGAATCCTCGTGACATGATGTCATGTACGAAGGAAGAAGATGGACAGGGAGACGAGACCCTCAAATTTTGCAAGGAGAAAACAATTAAATAAAAATCTAATTAAATAAGGAGAATCCTATATTCGGTTAAAGTGAATTTTATTGAAGAATTTTTTGAACTCGTGTATACTGGCGCGTAAGTAAGTTGAAGTGAGACAAATATAGTATTTATATTCTTTCTAATATGATACGGATTGAGCATTAAATTATTAAAAATTTGCTTGTCAATTTTAATTTAATTTATTACAGTAGTTTAATTGCGTCTATAAGTTTGATAAATCAATTTGGCGCATAGTTCGAATGACTATGAATATAGTATAAATAATATATAGTGTATGTATATATTAACATAAAATTCACATTGAATTATTTAAAGCGTTAAAGATTTTTATGATAAGAGATCCTTAGTTAGGATCATTTTAATATTTTTACTTGTTGCGTATTCACATTACAATCTTAATAAATCATTTAAATCATATAGTTTGTTCCACTTCAATCTATTGCACTGATATGCATCGATTCAGAGAGTTCTTCGATAATTTACAAATAATTGGAATACATACCCACAAAGTTAAACGTTTCGAGTCTGGATTTAAGTTCTCCTCAATCCGGAAAAAATAATTAAATTATGAAAATAATTTTTATAATGAAAAGTTGAACGCTCATTGGTCAATGCGTGGCTCACGTGTTATTCATAAGAGAGTTTGTGGAAGATTCTTTATCTTATCAAAGGACATTAATATAAGTATCTTAATAAATTTTGTGTGAAGATAAATTTTTATTCTATTTCTATGTGACTGAAGTCTTATATATAGGTACACTCATCATCCTCGACAAATTGTTCGACGATAAGTTTAGTTGTTTTAGCTCTAAGTGATTTCGCTTTCGAATTTATCTCGGAATTCGTGAAGAAGAATCTAAATCATGAGTCGCGTGTGTTTACACAGACGATTTTTCATCTCCGCGATCGACGATTCATCGCTGGCTCTTCTATCAAGCCATAAAAAAATCTTCCTTACAAACACGCGCGGATTCGTTCTCTTCCCGCATTTGTCCTCGACACGTGTCGCTCTTCCCCTCCACGCGGAGGGATAGTGGGTGGAATGTTGTTACACGCGTGTCGGTTCTTCCCGCAGAGAGAGAAAGAGAAAGAGAGAGCGAGAGAGAGGGGAGGGGGGAAGAGAAAGAGGAGACACGTTGCGACGTTGAGTGGGTGGAACGTCTTCGATGCACCCAACTCTCTCTCCTTTTCGGCGTTTAATGCCGCGGTGAAACCAGTTTCTGTTTTCCGGAGAAAATTAAAATTCCTACTGACTAGATAATAATAAAAGCGACGTTTTCATCTCGTACAATCAAGATATGACATATCCTCTTTTTTTTTTTCGCCTCTTCGCCGGTCAAAGGCACAGATGGGCGAATTTGCTTTGTCTTCCACAACTTTGTTTCGTTGCGTGAAGATTTGCCGTGTAAAAATATCAATGTAACAACGGTTTACGGAAAGAACGGTTTTGCCAAAGTTTAAAAAAATTTAGTTTTATATATATATAGTTACAAATTTGAAAATAATTTTGTTGGATTATTAAAATAATTAGACGTTAAAGTATGACATTTTGATAGTCTATGTTAAAATTTAATGAACTTTTTGCTTATCGTGCTAAAATTTTCTATATAATTATTTGATAGATCTAATAAAATTATTTTCAAATCTCCATTTAGCTAAATTTATCGATGTTAAAAAGATCACTTCTCCGTGTAGATTTTATAGAAAATAAACAAATTATTTCTAGTGCAAATTAAGTAAAAATTAGTTTTGCTAAAATTATTACAGTCTCTTCAGGTCGAATCGTTCATAATTTTGAAACTGTCGATGACTTGTTCTTTCATGAACAAAATAGAATGCTTTTTGTCGAGAAACTTTATTTGTGAGGATTGAATCATCCACTGTATACACGCCGCACGAGTCTATGGTTTAGCACGTCCGCTTCGAGTTTCGGATGAGTTTGCCGTAGGCGAGATTCCGCTACTGTTAGACCACTCGCCAGTTCCACATAAGATCGTAAAATCGCGCCAAGAGCGTTGTATGCAATTCAAATTAAAAGCGTATTTCTTGAAGGTAATCCGCCTGTGCTTCCTTTGCATATGAAATGAGATATAAAATGTACATCCAATCGCGACTGAACGCGATCACTGCATTGCAGGCTGATTAAACGACTGGTTGATAAGGAATCCTATCACGGATCGACTTGCTAGATAAGCTAATCGATGATTTCTCTATAACGGAAGTGCTTCGATTATCGAGAAATCTGCAAGTAATTTCATGCAAAATGCATAAGAATTTCTTAAACTTCTGCAGAGATAAGTTAAAGAAAATAGTAGATAAAACGGTGAATTAATTATACTTTCCTCATTAGTTTCTTATAAAATTAGACTTATTCAAATAAATTAACTTAGAATGTTTTTAAAGTCGGAAAGATGCGTTTTATTTTTTAAGAAAAATAAAAGATTTTTCTTCAATTTTTTTAAAGGAAAAAATAGAAAGATTTGTTTCATTTTTTATTTTGAAAAAATTTTTTTCTTTGATTTTTCTTCATTTAAACGGTAATGAAGAGGATATATTTTTGAAGAGAAGATACATATAATTCATTAATTATAATATACTTCATATTATATTCATATGAATGATTTTTTAATTTTTATTTAGGACGTTTTATATTATCTTTTTCTCAGAATAAGTTAGGCACGTTCCGTAATATGACCTTCAATTCTTATTCTATCGGACATTCAAAAATGTATGCCGAGCATACAGGCCGGTGAGACAACGTTCTCACATGTAACATTTGCGACAGACCCGTTAGTCTTCAAGTATCCTCATCTTCTCACTTTTTCCTTGTACGTAAAAGCTTCTTCCGTGACAAGTATGTTCATTTCACCTAATGTTGCGTACACGTGCGAGTTTCGTGAGACGAAAGTTTTCAGTCGGAAATAGTGACAGACAGCTGATCACTTGATCAATCAATAGGAATCAATGTTAGGATGTTTATGACATACTATTACATATTTATTATACAAACATTAGCCAGCAGAAGAAGCAGTTTTACAGCTGTTATAAGATGCTTTAATATGATTGGTTTATGTACATTTAGATTTAATGAGGAACTAAGAACAAGATAAATCATATTAAAGACTTTTACAAGTTGCAAACTTTTCCCTATTGGATGCAATTTTATCATAAATTATTAGTTTAAGCACTTTTTAAGCTAATAGAAAAATAAAAATTTAAATGTAATCTTTCTTTTTTTATTAGCTTGAGAATTGTCAAACACTAATAATTCAATGACAAAAATTATGTCCAGTAGAAAAAGTTTGCAGCTGTAAAATTTATGTTATTATTTATGTTATTATTTATGTTATTTCTGGAATAGAAATAATATCAAAAATCTTTTAAATCTTTTCATGTTATTTCTATTCCAATGACAATAAATAAATACGAAATAAATGAATAAATATAAATGAATATGAAAATTTTAATATAATTGTTGCACATAAAGATATAAACATTTATTTGTAAGCATTGGAAACACTTTTGGAAAATCACATTATAATAATTTATTTTATTCTTACATATTAGTTCTAATTTTCTTATACATCGTACAATTTTGAAGTTATATTGTGTCATTATATTATTTTATTATATATATTTCAATTATAAACTAATAGAAATATTATTCTTCTGTATTCACGTTAATATAACTTCTATATTATAATTATTATAATTGTTAATTCAGAATTATTAATTGTTTAAATTTTATCCGATTCTACCAAATTTGCAGTATTCAACAAAAATTTCAAAGTTAATGTTTAATTGAAGGATTATTATTATAAATATAATTAGAATTAATGTTTAAAACAAAATTTACCTTTTTTTTACCCTATTTAGCTATAGCTTATAATTAAATTGTTGAGCATTAAAGATCGTTTAATTTTTTAATTTTGTTGCTAAAGAAGAATAAATATTTTAATGGAAGACCACCCAATGAAACAACATTTGATTATCACAAGTTGGCACAATTGAATCCCACATTCATGCCGAGTGTTCTGTATATCATTAATATCTGATAGAAACAATTCCATTGTGTACTTATATGTACGATGAAACGCGCAATTATAACTTCGATCGCGGGTGGTGGACCGTTAAAAATCTCGTTCTTCGTCGAGATGAAAGACGAAAGAGCGACTCTCGTTCGAATCCTCGTCTTGGGTGTGCGAGACTCCAGTACATAATTTATGAAATATAAATCCAGGAGAAACCAACCCTCAACAAATTTGACCACACCTCTCCACGCCCCCTCGCGTGGTGCTCTCGGTTCTTTTCACCCTCAACATACCCTTTCTGTCTTCCCTCTTCGTCCCGCAATTCTCCGCGTCCGTTCACACCGGTAAAATAATGCGCCTTCGTTTTTCTGCCGCGGTTCCTTTCGCTCCGGGTCCTTTGTCTCTCCGTCTTCGTTTGTCCGTCTGTCTCTCGTCCTGCGGCGTTCCTTCGCGGACCTGTGTGCCAGAAGAGCCATTAAAACGGTAGAGCGGTCCAAAGCAACCATGGAGAAGCCCAAGAGACGAATGACGTCGGAAAGAAGGAGCAGGGAGGGATAGGGCATAACTGACTCATTTGTTTAGTGAATCGACTTTCCAGTCTCGCAGGTCTCAGTCTCATCCACGTGTCCATCGCATCTACGTTTTTTTCTAATTGCATTCTCGTCGGTTACTTCTATATTTTGACTGCGAGAAAGTTTATCTCTTAGAGAATTTTAATATGTGATTTTTAATTTCATGATTTTTTTGTTCTTTAAATTTTAGATCACTGATTTATTTTATTTCTTATTTTGTAAAAATTAAATATACATTTGAAGAAATATTACTGAAAGCAAATAAAAATTTGAAATAAAAATTGATTTATTTTTTTCATTTTTTAAATTATTATCTTTAAAAGTTCAGTAATAAAGTACACTGATGAGAATTCATAGCTCTCGTTATTGTAAGATTCTTTGTAGGATTCTCTCGATGAGTGAAGTTTGAGGCGAACACCTATATTCTATTTCCATGTCGATCGTTACCTAAGTTCGATATTAATAACTGACGATTTCGAATTCATAATCATTTTTTGCGGTTGGCAAGGACCGACTCTGGGTGGCGGTGCCTTCTTCGTAGGAATGGTCATTAATTATTATGCCCGACAGTGTAGAGGGGAGGCGCGAGAGTCGAAGTGGGCGAGGACGGTGCAGGAAGGTCGAGAGAAGGCAAATAAGTAGAGAAAGAAAAATGCGCGAACTAACAGTCCTCGGAATTAGGCAAGAACAAACATTGGCCTCATTTTCCGCCATGACTTTGCAATTCTGAAAAATATTTAGGGTACGCTGAGAAATCGAATTTGATAATCGATTGATTAGTTCGTACTTTATACGAAAATATTTTTTTGTCTTATTTTATTAGTGCAGCATAGCAAACTATAATTTCACAGTTGATCCGTCCGTCTGTCCGTTCGTTTAATTGTCTGTAAAATTTCTTAGAAATGACTTATGCTTTATCATATTCTATTTTCGATAATGGATTCACGATTCATCAGTTACTACTTTTAATTGCCATTATTTGAATGTTAATTTGTCGTTAAATCTCAAGTATCCATTTTTATCTTAGAGCTATGTAGAGTTTATTTTATCTTAAATTATAATTGTGTGTGTTATTGAAATATAATATTCCTTCCTGATAATTATGCTCGATGACGAAACTATTGATATCTTCCTCTTCCTTCCCATTTAGCATGATTTCACCGCTGATATCATTTGTGCGTTCAGAACGATGAGGTCATATATGCAAATGCATATCCTCCATTTGTTCTTATATTCTTTCCGGGAGAATGTAAAACAAGTACCCACACATTCTCTTTCTCGGAACTTACGAAATGTACATTGTTCCTCTCCCCAAGTACGCTATTAGGAAAGATCGGAATCGGCATAATCCCTTTATAACGCTCACCGTGTTTGCCTTATGCGTTCGCTTGATGTGGCCTTATTGTTGCCCTCACCTGGACCATATCATTTTAGACCGCCCTTTCGTGACGGCGGTGAACCTTCCGAGCAAACATGTCCAGGATCCTGTCTTAAGTGACGCGAGCCAGAGGCTCGCTATTTTGACAGACAAAATTACACGGCTCGTGAACCATAATCAAATTCAATCGCGTCTCTATCGTTGCGTCTAATAGCGACCTGCCTTGCGTTGTGTACTTCATCGACACGACAATGAGATCTTTCCGATTCTCGCACGCGTGGGAGGATCGGTCGTCTCTCCTTCTTTTCTCTCTCGGGACCCTGGAATGTCACGGGCCATTATGTGAATTTACCGTAAATTTCGTATTAGGGCCTCTCACCCCCTCGGTATCACGCGGGGCGCGATATAATCGACCATTGGAACCTCGGCGCCACATGGTGGTCTCTCCCTATCTCGCACCGCGACATAAATCGGTCGATTTTATCGATGGCCACCACGAAAAAACCCCGAGTGCGTTCCGCTTTGAACGCTTCACGGATATTCCTCTTTCACGCATGCAACGTGCAGCGTGGGGTCCTTAATTTCGGAGCCGAGGTTGATTTATTTTCAAATCACGTTTCAAACTTTTTCGAGTGGAGTTTCTATCGCATTATATTATTAAAGAACATCAGCTTCACTACACGCAATAAAAATTCCTTCGCAATAAAATTCATGTTTATGTCTAACATAAATGTAGATACGTATAGAACTGTATTTACTGTATGTATAGGAGTGTGATTTAATTTTGAGGGTTTTGCGAGAGATATGATATACTAACACCAGTGTTGTCGAAGATATTCCAATCACAGCTATTATTTCTTAATATTTTAATATTATTCCATGGTATTTAATCGTTTTTTAACAATGGATGCAATAATTATATTATTTAAAAAATGGAGCTTCCTAAAAAGTATTTTCGACATGCGTTGCTTTTGTTTTAATCATAAGAAAATGGTGACTGAAGGTTATAGAATTTTGATAGAAATTTTTGTTGATGTTCCATCGATTAAGACGTGTGAATATTGGTTCTGTCGATTCAAATGTGATGATTAACGACAAAATATGAAATCAATGTTAACGACAAAAGGTGGAAAATGCAGATTGTAGTTTGCATTATTGGATAAAAAGCTCAATCCACTTCAGAACTTATTAGAGAATTAAATGTTGATCATATAACAGTTATTAACATGTACATGACATGTTGTTTAAATAATTCAATTTTTGAGAAAAAACCGAGGAAAAAACTTTTAAAATTAAATAACATTCCTAATATAATACATATTATTTAAAAAATGTATTTGTTGATTGTGTACTTACTTTACTGAATATTTTATGTATTCAAAGTTTTAACGTCCTGCTTTTATCTCGACTCTCAAAAGATTATGCCACATAAGTGGGTTTTGGCTGGTCACGAGATACGATAGCTTGAGCGAAATTATATTTAATTGGATTCATTTACAAGGTGGACCGATAATTAGCGCGTTGTCCAAATTTCCGACACGAAGTATGCGCGTTTTCGGGCCTGACGTGAGGATACCGCAGCGTCAATCGGACTGTCGGCTGCATCCGGACCGCGTATCGTTCTCTCCACGAGTTTAGATAGAGTGTTGGCAGCGGTGGCGAGAAGTGGAACGCGCCCGGTATCTCGATCGGCCGATGAGCTGACGGATCGACAGGTGAATATACAGAGAGGGCTACAAATAGTCCCGTACAAAATTATCGACGGATCTGACGTTCACGGTGGCCGGTATCATGGTGGACCATCGATGATGGGACGGGGGGGGGGAGGAGAATCCTCATCCTTCCTCTTACCTTTCATGAAGAGATCAGACGAGAACCAGTTGATCGAAGCGAATTACGAGCAGTTCGTTTTATCCACTGACACTTTTTGGTCCCTTTTAGTCGGTCTGTGTTTGACAGGAAGCAATTTATTTATTTATTTATTTATTGGCAACTCGGTAGCGGCTGTCACTGTGTCCAATCGAGATTAATTTGTGAATGACATAAGAACTGTCAATACGAGTCGTGACGTTCGATCGGAATTTATTTTACCATTAATTCTGATCACTTAAGCATCACCTTTTTGAATTATTTGTTCTGTTTCAAAATATTTATTTAATAAATACGCTGCATTTTATCAATTGAGAAAAATATTGCTATTTTTAGTTAAAGCGGATCTTAATGTTTAAATATTTTGATGTTAATATACATATTTATATACAGATCCAATTCTGCAAATTGCGCGCCGAAATCTCTGCATTTTTAAATATTAGTTTTGTTCGAGTCAATCAACTCTTTGAGAAACTTTTTAATAAAGAAACAGAAGAATTTTCCAAGGAGTTTTTAATTCGATTTTGGCTTAGAATTATAAAATTCAATTAAAAAAAAAAATAATAATCTGTATATTGTAAAATTCGATTTTAAAAGGTTCTTGATGTTACTGATTTTAAATATAGTCTGACAATATCGAATCTTAAAAGGGCAACTTCCAATAAAAAAGGATTTAGTGTCAGGCTCGTATAATTTAAAAGTCTGTTTGAAAATCAATACTAACGTTTGTGTAGAACTGACGATGAAGCAAAAATAGAAACTTGATGTTACTCTCCGCAATTCAAAATTCCTTAAAATATTAAGTTTTATAATAATCAAATTATTTTTTTTTTAAATTTTGTCTGTCATTGGATCCATCATTTTTAATTTTTAATTAATTAATTTTTGATCTCAGATTCGAATAAAGCATTATAAAATTATCCACTGAAATCAAGTTTCATAAAAAATCGAATGAGCAATTTTTGTTATAAAATAGAAGGTGATGACCTCAAAGAGTCGCCCGCATCCGCAGAGTTAAAAATATTAGAAATGAAGTAGATGCATTTAAAGAAATATTATATGAGTTGCATCGCAATAGAAAAGATAACATATTACAATAAAAAAATTATAAGCATCTAGAAAATTTAATCTATAAGTTTCAATATGCAAATTTCGATTGAGTTTTGATTGATGATCAGTTATTTTCTCAGATAGCAAGAATTGTTTTGGAACCTGTTTTCAGTCCAGTGTGAAGTTATTGCTGCTCTAATCTTGCTTTACCTTACGGTATGCCAACGACTTGTAGCGTGGGCATATTTGCGTTTTGTTGGATTCATTACGTCGGGCAAGAGATTCGCGTCATAGGAGAAGGAAAGTTATCAATAAACATGGCTGGCGTAAAAACCGCGAGAATATGTTCCGAGATTGGAAAGGAGAGATCACGCCGAGGGGAAAACAGGATCGCTTTTAGCGTTATCGTTCCGACAGCCCTAATAGGACGCGAGAAATGCGCGTTTACCGCTCCAACGCCGAAACTGAAAAGATAAGACCAGATAAACGGACGAAGAACGAGGGTCTGTGTTGAACACGAAAGTTTGAATAATTATCATATGTCGGGGTGCAATCGTAGCTGGAAACGTGTAATACTCTGAAGCAGTGCTTGATGGATGAATCTAGATATCCGTCTCGTATATGTGTAACATGAACATTAACATAAACATTACTCAACATTATCGCATCCATAAAATTAAAGAGATTTACGCTTCGTTATTACAAACGTATTTAGAATACGCTTGGATCGTCCAATCGCGGTCAACGAGACACTTCGAGAGGTTCCGCCTCGGACTCGTTTGCCAACATTGGTTAATGCCAATTCTGATTAGCGCAATCTCCTCGTCCTAATTGGCTCAAGTTTAAATCTAAATTGCTGCTGAGTCGATAATCCCTAAATTAATTTGACCGCGGTCGGCAGACCAGCTGTAAAGTCTACATTGCAGGTAGAAACGCAATCTCGCGAAACGTGAACAGAGATTCAATTAAGTCCTGCCTATCGGTACGCGGCTTATCCGCTATTGCGGTTATGATGCAACGTGGAATTCCTTGCTACACTCCTGCGTGATAACGAGGCCGCTTTTCGAGGCCCTTTGGGAGCGGCGGCAAAGGCCGCGTCCCGCCAAGGACGAGTGAGATCCTTTACTGCGGAACGGGACAATCCACCCCGTATGCAAATGCAATTTCGCTCGCACTCGCAAGTCCGTTACGATTGGCAATATTTCGGATGTGAGAAATGAGAGGCAATCTATATGTAAGTAAGGCCCCATGGACGGATCCGCGTAAGGACCGCGTTTCTTCCGAGGCCGGCCTTTTCGCCCGAAGAAAAGAGACAGAGAAAGGAGCCGGGAGTCTCCTTCTTGCAAACGAGATAACATCTCGAGAGGATCGGTAGCCGTAAAAGCAAGGGCGTAGATCATGCTAATGGCATTCCCGCCGATACGACGCACGCTCTCTATGCCATCTCGATTGCTATTGATAGATATCGTGACGCATCTGGCGGATACGCGAATGTTTGAACGCAGCTATCGTGCGGCTTCTCGCTCTCCTTCTCGCGTCGTAAATCTCTGCGTACGATGATAATTGAGACATGGAAAAACAGGTAGATTAAATGCTGGAATAAATATACCTATCTAGCGGTGAATCGGCGCGATCCTAACGAGCGGATATGATCATTAATCCGTTGTTAGGACGATTGGCTTCGATTATAATTTTATATTTTTCTCTGTGGTTAATATTTCATATTACAGAGTTTATTTTTAGACAGAAACGCTTTATATATTTTAAAGTAATATGATAAATAATACTTATCAAATTATTTCTTAAATTTTTTGAGCTTTATTTTCAGTTTTCTACCTCTATTCCTTTACTTTAAAAATGACAGCTAAAAAAATTAAGTTTTTCAGAAAAAGGAAAAAATTATTTTTTAAACGAAGTGTTTTATAATAATGTGAATTTTTTAATTTTTAACGGACAGGAAATTATTCTAGATTAAAATAATATCGGCAAAAAGAATGTATTTTTAATATAGTCAAAATGTCATTTTTGTTATTTTTATTTTAAATTAAAAAAATCATTCTTTTTGTGATCGTTTTGACTTTTTAATTTTTTAAAAATTATTTTTTTTGAGTTGTGATGGTTTCAACGATTTTTTATGAAGTTAAGATTTTCGCCTAATTTATTCATTGTAATAACTTGAAAATCATTTTTTTTAATCTTTTAGAAAATGTCACTTTTGAAATAAGAGAGCGATATGTTTCTGAATACGATGAATTTTTTCGATACGATAAATAAATATTATTTGATATAAGTTAATTTTCTATGAAAAAATACAAGATGTATATTGTTTTTCAAGAAATACGATTTAAAATTCGTATAGATGCGGATAATTTATGAATAGAGTCGTAAATAATAGTTTAACATTCTATACAATTATAATAATAATTAATATTCTATGCAATGCATTTTCCGTTTCGATACAA
>Ga0157363_1004704_pt1 | contig 12625 bp, 14 predicted proteins | sample AttsexASBM1_FD_111477 | JGI IMG/M metagenome (GOLD analysis project Ga0157363, IMG submission 111477) | Fungus gardens microbial communities from leaf cutter ant in Ribeirão Preto, State of São Paulo, Brazil - Atta sexdens ASBM1 | ecosystem: Host-associated > Fungi > Mycelium > Unclassified ...
ACAGATTGATACAAAGGAGTGGCTGGTTGCTGTTGAAAAGGCGCACAGGGAGGGTCGTGATATTCCCGCTGCTGCTCTGTTAGAGTTCTACTCGTCTTATTCAGGCATGGGCTCGAGAGTCCGGTTATCTACAGACAAAGCGGTACGGGCCTCCAAAGCTATCGAGTACGGCCCTGTGACGAGCGAATTGATGAGTCGCTATATTTCTTGGATTTAAGTGCATCAGCGATATTTAATGTATATACTTAGAGGGTTATAAGCACTTAGCTATACTTTACTCTCTTCATCAAATTTGCATTTATTTGTTCTTTGCATTTTGGAAAAAAAGGTGTTCTCAAAAGAAGATGGGAGATATTTTTCAGTTGCAGGAGTTGGTACTACTTTTTTATATCTAGCAAGTGATTGCAGAATGATATTTATAATTGATAGAAATATTAAATCTTGGTTTTTCTACATTACAAGATTAAAAATAATAATACAGTATAAACAACTAACAGCTATCATAAATCTAAGTTTATTTTCTGCCAAAAATAAGCTTCACAACTATTCTAGATAATGGAGGCTGCTGGACATGACAGTACAAAGGGATTAGTAGGTGGGAGATAGCTCTCCACTGAACACTTCCTGTGGTTTCAATAGGGTTCCCTACAAGGGGGGCTCTAAACTTCATCCACATCACAAGAAAGATATTCAAATCTTTCACCTATCCATACCAAATACATTCTGCAGTGATCTTTGCAGAACTCAAAGAATTCTTTTCCAAGGATTCTATGAATCACATCGAATTCTGGGACTGCCCCAGTAAACAACAATGGGCACTTCATCAGATGGTTGATAAAGAGACCAAGAACTTAATATCTATTCTGTCTTTCCCATGCAAATCTTCTTGGGATTTTTGCAAAAAATCTGAGTGCGATTCAATTCTATTGCAGTAGAAGATGTCTTTCCAAGTATCTAATTTGAGAGGGAGTAACTTTCTTGACCTCTTAGATGACAACTTGCATCCTATCAAACCATCACACTCCAAAGGTAGTCCATGGCTATCGCAGTTTGGTCATTTGAATTTACTTTGCACTTGAGCTACAAGAGCTATTACCAATTATACTCCTATAGGCAAATATCGACTAAGGTTCTTCCCTAGGGAGAACTTTACATGTTCATGTGGTTCATATCCTATCAAGACAAGATGACATATACTTTATAAATGTCAAAGGTTTAACAATTATTGGAGTCCAAGAAGGGATATGGTATCTCATTTTTCCTTCTTTCTACAATTCAATTCAAGTGCTTTTGCGTTCACATAGACACTTATATTCTTCCTTTTTCTTCTTTTTTTATATTTTTTTTTGTCTCCTTTATTTCTTTTCTTTCTTTCCTCATGTAGTATCTGTGTGAATGTATGTAACTATGAAGTAGCTACCATGGTCTGCCCTCATGCTCTATGTAATAAATTGTTGATTTAAAAAAAAGAAAAAACTATTCTAGATAATTTTTTAATATTTAAAACTCAGTAAATAAAACATATAACTTTAGATGTCTACTCAAAGTTCTATGAAAATTGGACTATTTAGATCCAATCTTGATGAATGGGAGATAGTGCAAAGTGAATAAAGTTTTAGTAAGGTTTTTAGATAAAAAAGATATCATACAAGTCTTTTTGTGTTTTAAGAAAGCTTGTCAGATGTAGTTCACATCTTGTTATCTAAGACTTAATAGTAAGCGTTGTAGCAACCACTAGTCACAAAGACTAATAGTAATATTACAAGTAAATCTCAAAGTGGATATCAAGTAGAAATTACAAGAGAACTCAACAAGGAGTTCTAATGTATTGTTATTCTATTTATACAATAGATACATAGTCTATGCTAACAATAAATAACCCTACCCTAATGTCTATACATTGTCCATAAGTGCACTATATATACACTATAAGGTAAATATACTGTTAATATATACCTTGATATTATACTTTCAGCCCCTTTTCCCAAAGTCTAGGCCTATGACCTCACATCATGTGATATGTCATGTGACCACAGTCACATGCCTCTTCATCATCAAATGAAAATTAAAAAAATATTAAATCAAGAAAAATGTTAGTGTCTAAACACACTATAATAGTAAGCTCTTGGAAATCCAATTAATAATTTGCATAATTTGCATTATTGTTAGATATGGTTCATATCTTATTATCCAAGATCCAATAATAAGCTTTTAGAAGTTCAAATAAGTAAGTTATATATAGTCTACTCTAAATATTATAAGTTATATATATATATATATCATTATATTATATAATGTATGATATTACCCTTTTTATATGTTATATAATATTGTAACTGTAACTGTAATATGTGTAACTGACCTATAATAATTGTAATAGTCACATAAAGAGTGTAATATTATATATTATATAATATAATAACTCTTATATATATAACTCATAATATTTAGGATAGACTAGATATAAAATTGTGTACAGATCATATATATGACCTATATTGTCAAGATCGTTAACGGTGAACTTTATTTTATTTTCTCTTTTCATTTTATTTTACCTTTCTTTTCCTTTTTCTTTTTCTTTTTCTATTTTTAGAACAACTTGAGTTAGGGTTTATCTGTCACACTGTCACATCAGTCACAAATTGATGGCGTAGTCACAAGACTGATCATGAGACTTGGAAGAATGAAGTAGAAGGTTCTGGAACAAAGTGATGTCATACAGCATGAACAACACATGCTGGCCTCATGTTATACTCATGGTCATTTAGGATAGGGTGCACAGTAGCTAGCACGGACCATGGGGAATAGTATATAAGGTAGACTACTTTGTATTAGGAACTCTATCGAGTTCTCTTGTGTTACTCAATACAAGAGTTGTTTTATCGCTTAACGCTTTGAGCTTTAGATCATAACATATATAACTTGTAGAAATGTTGTATACAAACTAAAGCTAAAATTTATTCTGACTCTTATATTTTATATACTATATCTAATAATAACTACCAACTTATATACCAAGTATACTATCTAAGATAGTTATTCAGAAATAGAGATTATTAAGTAAGTTACTTAGTTCTGAGTAATTCTCAGATGTTTATATTGAAAATCTATAAAGTTGTTAAGGGTCCAGTAAGAATATCTGAGGTAAAATGAAAACTGTAATCTACAATAGAAAATATTAGAAAGTATGGATGAGGAAAAAAGCATTATCTATGGATTGGAATGAATATAACCAGATCAGAATGTGATATTGTTGTTTGAGATCTATAATGTAAGAAGCTTTTCACTGCTTCATCAAAATTTGAGTCTATAACACTGCCAAGGTCTATTGTTGACTTCACAAACTCTTTTTTCTTCAAGTCTTTAGCCATGACTTTATTACAACATTACAAGACCTCTACTTACTTTTTTCTATTAAGATTTCTAACTACTTGACTCTATCATTTTGTAGCTAGATTACTAAGTGTTTTGCTTAATATTTTATCTAATGTGAATAGGCCTCTTGAATACTTAGAGTAGTTGTTGTTTCTAAAAGACCTCATTTTGTTTTCTTAGAATTTTTTGAAGATAAGTAGTGTACTTAGTAGTTATAAATAATATGACTTAGAATTCTATAGAAATTATAAACTCTATATAACTCCACAGACTTCATCTAGTTATTTTAAGATATAATGATTTCTTAGAAGATAGATGAGTGTAAGCTTGCTGCTTACCTGAGTTCCCATAATTAGCATAAATACTGCTAGTTGGCTGAAAAGTATAAGCTTTCAGTTAAATTGTCTTTTGTGTCAAAACTGAAAGTAGTAGACTCTAAATTATTTCCATTTCCATTTCCTTTTTATTTTCTTTTCAATTTATCTTCCTTCCTATTCTTAGAACTAGGATTAGTGTGACCAGATCACATTGTCACACATCAGTCACATCAGATGACATGATCACAGATCACGAGATACATAAAAAGACATAGAAGGTTCTAGAAGGATGACATTATACAACATGTGTAACACATGTTGACCTTAAGGTGAACACATGGCTGTTTAGAGTAGGGTAGAAGTAGTTAGCACAGACCATGAAGTTTTAGTATATAAGGTAGACTATCCTGTACAGAGTTCTCTATTGAGTTCTCTTGTGTCAACCCAATACAAGGTTTACTCTTTTGACCAACTCTAAGATCTTAAGTTTATAACATTTTGGCATAGTTGGTTTGGTGCTGGCAGTCCAGCAATATTACAATAAGGAGGTAAAGATTATCCAAAATACATGAATATTGAACAACCTTTGGCTTTAACTTATGTACTATACTTCTACTAGTTACACTAGTTATATATTTTGGAAGTCTTACTTAGAAATCTTGTGGGAAACAAGCCTATTAGAAGATATTAAGATATATTATCACCAACACCAGAAGTAAGCATCAGTTTTTGTTAATTTTCAGAATAAAATTTTATAGTATAACTACTAGCTTATATACTAAGTACTTTATCTAAGATAGTTATCTAGGGAATAGAAACTATAAGTAAGTTACTCTAGATTTGGATAGTCTTTAGATATAGAAGTAGAAATCCATAGAGTTGTTGAAAAGTTTAGTAAAGATGTTCAAGAAGTAATCAATATAGAATGGAGAAAGTTGATCTATACTAGAAGAAGTTTGAGAGTATGAATAGATTAATAGATGTTGGTTGGGACAGATATGGCTAAATTGGAATATGACAAGATTGTTTACTAACATATAGTTTTTACAAACATTCTGTAAATGAATATATGTTACAACCTTAAGCTAGAGCTCAGGTTGTACTTAGGCAAAGGCTTGAGAGAAGTTGAGAAATGTATAGAAGTGGTAAAGCGTGAGGATACAGGATAGTATCTATGCTATATATACTAGTAAAAAGTAAAACAATGTGCAGTACATGAGATAAATGTCATAAGGAAACAATAAGAATAAGGTGAGGTTGTAGCACCTACTACATGAGGCACTGACTGAGACTACTTATGGTGCAGCTGATTATATTATCATACCCTTTGCCCTTCTCCATGCTGTCTCCAGGAGGCATCAATTGTAACAATACCCCTGTTTCAGGATTCATGTCCCTATGAATCAGACTAAAACCTCCAGTTCTCCTACCACATGTGTAGCCACTATCTTTTTGCTAGGGCCAATAATGATTTGTTCCCTATCATCAATGGCTATGAAGTAGGGTTCGTGTAGTGGACCTCCTTGGAACATAGGTATTTGATACCCATTTCTTAATGTATCTGTATTATGTTTCTTTTCCAAGAATGCTGTTGTTACTTCGCTCTAAAATGTGGGATCTTGTTCACCTCTGGATTTGAGAGATTGATAATATGGTGGTGGTCTGAATATTCTTATCTGTGAAGGGGCTTTTACGAACTTCATGTACTTGAGGAGATTTTCAACTTTGTCTGTTATAAAACTTGTTCTTGATGATGACAATGTTGTTGAAGATATCTTGTATGGTCTGACCAGTATGACTTCTTCACTTTCCACTCCTTCTTTTTCTTCTTTCTTTTCTTCTTCAATGTACAATTCTTGGATTTCCCAGATATTGTCATCCACGTATTTATTGCCTTTTCCTTTATATCAATCCAGTTCATTAGCTAACATCCTTTGGATTTGGAAAGCTCATTCGTCCATGTCACTTTAAACTAGATATTGAAGGTCCTCCAATATTTAAGTGATATTGGTGGCATTCATGACTCGGTTGTTGATGCTTGCTGTTAAGACTGACCCTTCTACTTCCATCATTGTTGTGTTAGCTTCTTCTGCCAGTTTCTTGATATCCTTCACCAATCTTTGTACATCTATCATTGTCTCTAATCCCTTCAACGTCTTGTGATACAGTCTCAACCAATCTTCTCTTTCCCTCTTCATGACTTGTGCTTGATCCATGTTGTTCAATTTCCTGGAAATATATGGGTTTGGGAATGTGAGTGCTGTAGTGTAGGTGTTGTTGTTTGTGATTTGAGAAGACATATTGTTTGTATGATTGCTTTAGAATTTGAGTGATTTCTTGGGCTGTCGAAGTGGGATTTTACCCCCCCTCTTTATAGGTTTTGACTCAAATATCTTGTCCAATAATCTTTTATCACATCTTTTGCATGAGGCAACCCTGATTCTGCTATCCACTAATCATGTTCATCTCCATATCCTGTCCAGTGAACCAAGTATTGTGTCTCCCTTCCTTGTTTTCTGTGCTTCCTGACTTCTTCTACCTCATATTCTTCTTCTTCACTCATAATTGTTGGTGGAGGTACTGGGTCCTCATGCTGTCCTTTGAACTTTGGCTCCACACATTGCGTTAGAAGATCTTTGTTAAAGACATTATAAATCATCCATCCTTCCGGAAGTTCTAGTTGAAATGCTCCTGAACCAATGTCTTTTGTGATCCTAAAAGGTCCGTATCTTTTATTGTCCAACTTTTTTGAGGGTCAATTCAATTGGATATTCTTGTTTTCCAACTACACATGGTTGTCAACCTTCAGTCCTTGAGGATTCCTTCTTTTCTTGTCAAATTGTCGTTTCATGTTCTTCTGTGCTTCTTTCATTGCATTCATTGCTTGTTCCCAGCTTTTCTGTAGTTCCTTCATGAATTCTTCTACTCATGGAATCTCCATTTGCACCATGATGTCAAGATCGTCAATGATGGACTTGACTTTTATTTTCATTTTTATTTTATTCTATTTTCTATTTTCTTTTATTTTTATTTTTCTATTTTTAGAACTACTCAGGTTAGGGTTTATTAGTCACACTGTCACATCAGTCACAAATTGATGGCGTAGTCACAAGACTGATCACAGGAGAAGAAGAAGGAACTAGAAGGAACTAGAATAAAGTGACGTCATACAGCATGGATCACACATGCTGGCCTCATGTAATACTCATGGTCATTTAGGGTAGGGTGCACAGTAGTTAGCATGGACCATGGGTATATAAGGTAGACTACTTTGTACTAGGAACTCTATCGAGTTCTCTTATGTTACTCAATACAAGAGTGGTTCTATTGCTTAACACTTTGAGCCCTAGATCATAACACATGAGGTCTTCTTTCCAAGGGTGTCTTCCAAAGTTTAATTCAAATGGTGTCCTTCCCATCGCCGCATGTTTCTTGTCATTATACTGAAACTCTGCTGCAGATAACCAATCTGTCCAATTGTCTTGCTGGTAATTCATGTAGTGCCGTAGGAATGTTCCAATTTCTTGATTTATTCTCTCTGTTTGACCATCTGTTTGAGGATGGTACGCCGTCAATAATTGTCTCTTAGTTCCTAGCACTTTGGTAAATTCTTCCATGAACTTTGATGCAAATTGTGGTCCTCTGTTGCTGAGAATTTTCATCTCTGTAGATCTTTGCAATTCCTTCTGATAATATGTTTGTTGTCGTTGCCTTGAGTCTGATCATCTTCATGAATTGGTCTACAATAACCACAATTGCGTCCATTTCATTCGATTTTGGTAAAGGTTCTATGATGTCAATATTGATTTCTTGCTATGGTCCTTCTGGAATCTCCAATGGATGTAGTTCTCCTGCCTTCTTTTGGTGTTGAACTTTGTTCTGTTGGCATTTAAAACATCCTTGTACATATTTCTTGACATCTTCCTTTAGTTCTGGCCACCAATAGGTCCTTTTAATTAATTCCAGCATCCTATGTTGTCCTGGATGTCCCACATCTGCTAAATCGTGATTTTCCTTTAAAATTTCCTCTTTGATCTTCTTGTTATTCAGTATATAGATTCTTCCTTCCATGTACACCACACCATCTTCTTCCCATGTTAATCTGTCTCGTTTCTCCAGTGCTTAGATTATCTCTTTTTCTCATGTATTGTTCCTTTGAATTTCTTTGAGTATCTTGCATTCTTCTATTATCGTTTTCCTTCCTAGCATAGTGATTTTGGCTGTCATTCTTTTTGACCACATTTCATTCTTTAGCAGTTTTATGTCCTTGTTATCTTCTTTCATATTGACTTGATCTTTTCTTGAAAGAATGTCTGCTTTAGTGTTTGTTTTCCCTGGAATGTGTCATAGTATGAAGTTGTAATCTTGCAGCTTCAAATATCATCTTGCTTGTCTTCCATTTAGCTTGTGAGGTTCCCAGAAATATTTCAAATGTTTGTGGTCCGTCCAGATTTCGAATCTGTATCTAGTAAATACTGCTTCTATTTGGCCAACATTTCTACTATTGCTAGTAGTTCTTTGTCATAGATTTCGTAGTTCCTTTCTGCTGGTTGTATTGTTCTTGATAAAAATGCTATTAGTTTCCATTTCCCATCTTGTTCTTGGGAAAGTACTCCTCCTATAGCATGCCCTGAAGTATCTGTTTCCACTCTGAATTTTCCTTCTCTTCTGGGTAGCGCCAGTACTAGTTGACTCGTTATCTTTTCCTTGAGTTCTTCAAATGTCTTTTGGTGTTCTTTTTCCCACTTCCAATCCTTCTTGTCTTTCAATTCATTCAATGGCTTTGCTGTGTGGCTGAAGTTTTGGATGAATCATTAATAGAAGTTTGCAAACCCTAGGAAACTTTCCACGTCTTTCACTTTCGTCAGTGTTTTCCATTATTTTACCGCCTTTATTTTCATCTTGATTTGTTCCTTTTCTACAATGACTCCTAGGATAGGGATTTCTTTCATGTTGAAATCACATTTTGATCTTTTGAAACACAGATTGTGTTTCTCTGCTATCTTCAAGAATCAGATTGTTTTTTCTTCTAATTCCTCCATGGTTTTGGCCGGTATTACGAAGTCATCCATATAATTTGCCAATATTCCTTCATAAAGTAACTCCCAGAATATACTGTTCATTATTCTCTAGAATGTTCCCAGTGAGTTGCATAGTTCGAAATACATAACTTGTGGTTCAAATAACCCCTTGTTGGTTAGAAATGCAGCCTTCTATTTGTCTCCTTCTTTGATTCGAACATTGTTGTATCCCCAGATTAGATCCAGTTTGTTGAAGTATTTTGCCTCTTTGAGCTTGTCAATTACTTCTCCAATTAATGGTAATGGTGTTTTGTCCTTTATCATAACCTGGTTGAGTTTCCTATAGTCTTGAACCAATCAGAGTGAACTGTCTTTCTTTGGGATGTAAAAACATGGTACCACATATCTTGACTTTGATTCCACTATTAGGTCTGCTTTGAGTTGTTTGTCCAACCATTGACTCAAAGCTTCCTCTTCTTTTAGTGTTATTGTGTAAGCCTTAGCATTCAGTTCTTTCAGAGCTTCTTTTATAAGATTTATTTCATGATCCCATTCTCGTCTTTCTGGTAATTTCTCAAATTTTTTCTTGTTGAATAAATGCATAAAAGGTCGAATGTATTCTGGTAAATCCTCTGGGTTCATCTTGTCTGGTTCCTTGCCAATTTCTCTGTTGTCCTATTCTGTGATATCCATTGCCTTTATTCTTCTGGTATTGAACTGTATGTCTTCATATTTCATTGTATATTGTCCTGGACATCTTGTAAACTATATAGTGCCTTTCTTCCAATTGACTTCTGGGTTATGTTTGACTAGCCAGTCATGACCCAAAAATATGTCTGTGCCATCTAAGTCTGTTACCACTGCTTCCAATTGTTTCTTGTGGCCATTGATTTCAATTTTTAGAGGAGCTACCTTGGTTACCTCTCTGTTTTTCGTTCCGTCTACATTAAAAACTTCAAATGAGAAGTTTATTAGTTTTGTTGGTATCTTTTTGTTCTTGACCAACTGTTTGTTGATCCCAGTGTATGTACATCCTGAATCCACTAATGCCTTGACCTTAAGTTTCTTTCCATTCCTTGTTTCTACATTTGCTTGCATGTTCAATTCCCTTTTTCCTCTACTGCTTCAGCAATTTGGAATAATATATTTGTTATGGGAATTTACATGGGGGATCTCTTGTACCATGCCTACTTGAAATTGTCACTAAAACTCTCCTCCTTCTTGTCATCTTCATCATTTGATTCTTCTTGGACCTTTCTACTTTTTATCACCTGTTTTCCTTTGTGATCTTTCACAATGTGTCCTTCTTTGTTGTATTTGAAACATTTCCTAGTTTCTCATTCCTTTTTCTTTGTCCGGCATTCCTTTGCCATATGTCCATACTTGTTGCAGTTAAAGCATTTCAGCTTTCCATCTTTAAAGTTGTCATTGGACCTCCCAATATCCATTGGTTGTCCTTGTCCACCATATGTTACTCCAGTACTTGTCTTGTAATTGTGGCATCTTTCTGTCGATTCATATCCTTGTACAACTGATGTTATTGCCACTTTCCACTCCTTGAGTGACTCTGGTATGGCCATGAGTGGGTATTCCAATATTGTTTTGATAATATCTTGTTGTATGTTCTTCTTTAATAAAAAGATGGCATGTAGCTCATCTGTGTCTGCCTTCATGGCCAATATATCAAACTCTATCATGAAGTCTGCTGTGTTCTTCTTTCCTTGCTTGAACATTTCTATTTTCTATTCAGCATCTGCTGCCTTCGTCTTGTCACTGAATGTTGTCTTAATTTCTTTTACAAAATTGTCCCAGTCCTAGGTTCCTAATTCTTCATCTAGCTCATCAAGCTTTTGTTGTACATATATTTCCACTACATCTCCTCTGAGATGAGCCAGGATTGCTGTGATCCTGTTGTCAGTCTCCATGACTTTGTTACTTTTGAGGAACAATCTAATCCCTCTCCACTAGTCTTCAAACTTCGTTCGGTCACCGTCAAACCACTCTAGGTCTAGTACCATGTTTTTTGGCATTCCTGCTTGTATATTCTCTTAGCCTGTTACTGCCATTGGTACTGGTGCTGTTGACATCTCTGTGTCCATTTGCTTGTCATTTGTTGAGGCTTCTTCTGTGATCTGTAAAGATCCTAGTTGTTCCAACAATGCCTCAATATCATTTGTTCTTCTGGAACTCGTCTTGGTTCCCCTTTGTAGTTTACACTACACATGTTTTGTTTTTGACAGGTAACTCTGCCTAGTATCATTTGTATACACCTCTCTTGCAAGGTGAGCTCGTCGATGCTTTACCAAATGTTACGACCTTAAGCTAGAGCTCAGGTTGCACTTAGGCAAAGGCTTGAGAGAAGTTAAGTGATGTATAGAAGTGGTAAAATGTGAGGATACAGGATAGTATTTATGTTATATATACTAGTAAGAAGTAAAACAATATGCAGTACATGAGGTAAATATCATAAGGAAACAATAAGGATAAGGTGAGGTTGTAGTACCTATTACATGAGGCATTGACTGAGACTACTTGTGGCACAGCTGATCATATTGTCATACCCTTTGCTTTTCTCCATGCTGTCTCTAGGAGGTATCAATCATAATAATATAGAGTATATTAGTTGTACTAGATATACTCATTGACTATTCCACTGGAACTAGTTATAATACTATGATTAGCCTATCTACAGAATATCTTAGTAACCTTGTTAACATGCTACTGTTTGTTAAAGTATTGTTATTAGTAGTATGGTTTCCTTTGTAGTTTAAACACTTGAAAGTGTGAGGATAAGGTATATTAGCTACAGTGGCCTCTCTAGAAGAGTTAGACTTAGAATTGATCTTATAATACCAAGCTAAGAGTCTGTGGTTTTCCACTCTGTATAAACCACTATACTTCTGGTATTTAGCAACTTGAGCATGACAGGTATATATCAAGTATTTCCAGTACCAGAAATTGTGACATTAAGCAACTCCAGAGTGTATAGCATTCTCTTGGACTGTAACAGTATATTATCTAATGTTAAATGAGTGATTAATAAAATTCTTGCTCTTAGAACCTCTCTAGAAGTCTTAGATATCAATCCAAATCACTAATATATCAGAGCTGAAAGATATCTTTATAATACAAAGCATAATACTAATATAATTCTCTTAAAGAGAAGAGAGCTAGAAAGAGCTGCTGTTATCTGAATAGGAGTAATTGGCAAATAAGTATTAGAGTTCCAGTGGATGATGCTTAAAGCCTTCAAAAGATATCTAGACTAAGGCAAACAAGACTCTACCTCAGTGGTCTTACTGAGACTAGTAGTCTTCTTTAACCACTACTTAATTACTTCCAGCTCTACTGTTAAGACAACAGAGTTGGTGAAAATAAACATACCACTCTATATCTTATAAACAGACTCTACTCTGGGTTTAGAGCAAGCCTCAACCAAACCCTTACTATAGGACTCAGTGTTAGGAGTACAGTATGAAGTATATATATAATACCAGCCAGATATTAAAGCTAAGCTTGACATTGTGCACTTTTAGTATAACTGGTTCAGTGGCTAGTCTGTTCCCAACATAATGTCAAGCTTCTATCACAAATAAGCCACTCACTGGTTGTGATACTTGAACTTAGTGGTGTTTCAGAGATTTAGTATAAGGAGATAATAATGAGTAGTATCAACAAGGATAATTGATGTTGTTAAGTCTGAGGTTTAATTCTCAAACACAGAAGTATATATACAAAAGAGTAATGGTCCATGTGCAAGCTGTTGCCATCACATGATCAAAACTCATACCTGATGGGAGCTGTTATCTGTCATAGCAGCTGTCAGGCTAATTTTAAAAGGTAACTAATCATGTTACTACATTGATATGCTTGTATCTCTATGAATACTTATTGCTATGTAATATACCATAT
>Ga0157363_1004705_pt1 | contig 12625 bp, 4 predicted proteins | sample AttsexASBM1_FD_111477 | JGI IMG/M metagenome (GOLD analysis project Ga0157363, IMG submission 111477) | Fungus gardens microbial communities from leaf cutter ant in Ribeirão Preto, State of São Paulo, Brazil - Atta sexdens ASBM1 | ecosystem: Host-associated > Fungi > Mycelium > Unclassified ...
CCATGAACCTTTTGTATAAATAGGACTCTAATTAAGAAGAGGCTCCTTGTCGAGTTCTCTTGTGAATTCCCACATCATACTTCTTTTGAGGTTTACTCGTTAGTGAGATCATTTGTCCTTTGTAATAAGTGGTTGCCACAACAGTGGTCTACAACTTTATAGAAATTTCTATCTTTGAGTGATTTCAGCTCCTCAAGGCAAGACTCAAGCTACTTCTTTTGAATGTTAGCTGGCAATCTAGCAATATCTCCAAAGCTTTTGGGAATTGGGCAAGAATCTGCTGCATGTTGTGTTAAGAGAAAGCAAATTTACTCTACTCTCTCTTTTCTTGCAAAATATACCAAGTAGCTAGTAATGGCTGGCTAAGCTAATTCATCTGTAGGAGGTGGAGTGTTTATTCTACTCCCATTGTTATCAACAATGATTGAGCATACACCTTTCTACTAGATATTATATGGGATCTCATTTATCTCAATGATATTGTCAGATAAGTTGTATGGGTAATCAACTCCATTTATTCTAACTGTCCTAGATAGTAGGTTATCAGAAAAATATTGTATATTCTGATGGATTCTTCATAATTTCTAACAAGCATTTTCATGTCTGTCACAAGCCATGTTAAGGTTAGAAAACCTTCTCCTTGGCTACTATAAAGAATTCAATAGGATATTGGTAGAATTTTCTTGTTCTCTATAAATATTTCATTCTCTGAAGGGTATCTGAGTTTGATGCTTAGATCTCCTCAATTCAGAACCTTCTTGTGATGTCTATAGAGCAGGTTGCAAAGGTCATTGAGAGCTGGGTAATTGTATCTCAACATCAGAGTCAACATCATTATCCTCTTCAATCTCTACTGTAGACTTTTTAAACCTTAGGATAGATGGAAGAGATGTAGACTTATAAGAAAGAAAAGGTGAAGAAGAATGAGTAAGAGGATTGTTTTGAATGGGAGGATTAGATGTGTGTGAAGTGGATACTGGAGCAGGTCTATCTTTTCTAGAAGAGTCAGGTACTAATAACTTTGTCTCTGAACTTATTTTGTCCAATAACTTATCATATAATTTATGCTCTTTTGTATAGGAATCAGTGCATTTAGGAAAAAGTCTCTCATTAAAGATAGCATGTGTGAAGTGGGAAATGATATTTTCTTGTATATAGCATATAAAGTGATACCTATTATTCTCATATCATCAATTCAGAAAGTGACACACATTTATTAGCATAAACTTCACTAGGGAGAAACACATAGGCTTCACAGCCAAAGACATGGAAGTGTGATGTTTTGGATTTGTTATTCAAGAAGATCTCCTAAGGTATTTTCCACTTGAGATATTTAATGGGTGTATGATTATATATATGAGCTGTAGCTGCTATTGTAAATTCCCACTAAGAATCTGGTAGGCATGTTTCAAGTCACATTGACTATATCTTTTTAAGCAAGGTGTAGTTCAACTGTTCAGCACAACTATTTTATTAGTATACATGTAGAGTACTAGTCTCATGGATAATCTCTTGTTCTTTTAGAAAAAATTGTAATTCCAACATTATATATTCTCCTCTATTATCAGTGTGCAATCTCTTCACAAAATAGATAGTAGTGTTTGACCACATCCAGAAAATAGACTTAACTGCTTCTACAGCTTTAGACTTTTTGCACAGAAAAGCAATGTTACAATAGGAGGAATGATTGTCCAGAAATGTAATCACCTACTTGTACTTTGAATAAGACAAGATGGAGAGCTTAAGGAGATCTAAGTGAATCAATCTTAGAGGTTCACTGAAGCAAATAGAGTTTTCAGGAAAACTGTGTTGGTACATCTTTCCAAGAGTATAACAATGACAGACATGTTTCTATGTTGGGAAATGAATCTTTTTCACATCTTCAATATTGTTAAGAACATAATGCATAATCTCATTAAAGACATGTTCAAAACAATGATGCAAAGTCTCAAAATCTAAGTATTTTATCATAAGACTCCATCAGGTGCAGTTCACACCAGGGATGAAAGTCCACAAGATTGGCTTGGAGATGTGCAGACTTGTAGAATAACCTTGGCTTCAGCTTATATGCTGCATCATTTGTCTGCCATATGGTTGCAACTTCAGATAAGAGAAAGAAGTCTGAGATGGAAGTGAGTACTGATTGGTGTGTTACTATTGAATACTAGAGATTGAGTTCAATAAGGATTATCTTTGTTGATTATCAGACTAGCAAATTACAGTATAACTACTAGTCTTATATACAAGTACTGACTATAGAAGATGCTTGGAGTTTCAGTAGTATAGCCTCTATTGCCCTGAGTAGAGATTTCAGTGGTAGAACACTGATAGAAGTATGACTCTGCCATGAAAGACTGAGTTAAAATAAGAGTATCCCTGTTATGGAAAATGAAATACCTGGATAGTTGCATTACTGCTATAAGGGCAGGTTGTAAGAAAGATGGCTGCTGTGGAAGGTAGACTTGTATAGTAGATGTTAGGAAAGCAGTATCACTGTTGAAATGTATTTTCTAGACAGTGTTGTGGCAACCACTAGACCAATGTCCAATAGCAGCACTACAAGTAAATCTCAAAGTGGATATCTAGTGGGGAATACAAGTTGTGTAATTCACAAGAGAACTTGACAGGGAACCACAACAGTATTCTACCAACTATTTATATAAACTATCCATAGTCCATGCTACAACCATGCATCCTACCCTAATGTCCATGCTCTGTCCTCATGTCCATTAGTAATCTATCTCATGTCCTATTACTCATTCACTTTGTATCTACCTCAAGGCTAGCATGCTGTATACATGTGCCCTGACATCATACCCTAAATCCTACTCTTAATCTCTGTTGTCCATGCATACACCATGTGTACACTATGAGAAACCCTGTCCCTTGACATCACTCTATCTCTAGACTCTTCCCAATCCTTCTAGACTGCTCTAGACCACTCTAGGCCCTATGATGTAATGTCATGTGACTTCCCAGTCATGTGCCTTCTCTCTCTTGTCATAGACTAATAATATAACTACTTTCTATATCTTATCTTATCTGTCCTTAAGTTTGTCCACACTTTCTCATCTTATAACAGACAGGTGGACTTGGCATATGACAGACTCACAGGATTAGGAATATCATGCTTGAGAATGTAAGTTCTTACAATCTGAATGTTTCCTCAAAGGTTAGAAGTAGTTGATAGAACAGTATCACCAGACTTATCATAAAAAGTAGAACTACTTTTGTTGTCTTCCACCCTCAATCCAGACTGAAGAATTTGCCCAGTAGAAGATATATTTGCATACCAGGAACACAATATACTGGCTATAGTTTTGATACAGCAACTTTAGTAGTCCCTTTTACAGGATCAAAGATTTCATATTCAATCAGAACAGTGCTAGAAGTAACTATAAATAATGATGTTTTAAGTTTATAGTCTTAACTCAACTATAATTACCTAGAGTCATATCAACAAAGTTCAACTTAAATGGGGTAAAGTGAGCAGAGATATCAGAGTCCAAGAACTATTTATCTTCATAAAAGCTGCTATAAGATACTTTTTTACTCTTATACAAAAAACATAGTACCTTTTCACATTTAGAAAGATTAACAACAATAGGCAAGTCAGGCAGAATAAATCTATTTTGACTTGAAGCTATGTATGCATAATCAATCTCCTTTGAGACTACAAAGTTCTTCATTGCAGCCATTGTATTGGCATATGGAATTGTGTTGTTACATTTAAGAACAGTTTGCATAAGTTGGGTAGACTGAGTTTAAGAGTTTAATGAATCATCAATCTGTAAGGAAAGAGAGATATCACAGTTGTTTTTATAGAGTCTCATATAAGAGGAATTAAGCTTAGCAATCTGAGGAGCAAAGTTCTGATCACTGGAAATTTGAAATATAACTATTTTCTAACAGTTGGCAAAGACTGATATTAGACTAGATATTCTCATAAGAGTCTATAAGTAAGCTCAAAAAGCCTCAGCATTAGGCTAGTCATGTATTGACAAGTTATTTGGCAAAGTAGAATTGAGAACAACCAAAGCTTGAGAGCTCAGAAAGTTTCTTCTAGTTACCTTATCCACATCAGTAGTTTGAAGGAATATAAAAGCACTTAGTATATCCTCAGTGGTTAAAATAGTCACAGGGTAGGTGATGAGAGTAAGAGCTGATTTAACACAGATCCTCTAAAAGATGTAGTCAACAAAACTGGTAAGCTTAGAAAGAGTAGTGATAATGTTAGCCATTGCTGTAAAGTGCAAGGGGATCCTGTAGGTGTGGAGTGATCAGAATTAGCTTAATCCATAACAGGTCTAGGAGTGACAAGGTATTAGCCCACTAGTAGAGTTGGTCAAGTTTTTCTCATTAATAGAAAGCAGCTTAAAAAAGTACTAACTAAAGATTAAGGCAGTAGGGGCTCATAGTCTATTGGAAGAAATAGAGTGCACAGCAATATGGTGTAGTATGGACAACTAGCAACCACTTACCTGTGGTGTAAATTTCATATTAACTACCTAATTAAGACTACTAATTGTAGGCCATATACTTACTTAGCAGAGTGCTTTGCAACAACACTTACTAGAACTACATTATCTACAGAACTACACCACATATAAACTATGTTAACTATTAGAGAGCTCACTACTAATTTTTTCTGATGAAAATAAATTCAATGGAACAAACTGGGTAGCATGAAGTAAATTCATCTATATTGCTGCTCAAATAAATGACATCTTTGGATACTTGGATAGAGCTATCAAGGATTCAAAAATACCAACTATACTATTCTCTCTCATATCTACACCAACAGTTTTTAATGACACTGAAGCTACACAGCTAAGTATAACATCAGTTCCATTATCACTTGATAAAATACCATAGGACTCACTTAATCCAACTGCTGCAGAATAGGAAATCTGTAATGCTTAGATAAAAGACTTGCTTATCTACAATACTAAAAACCCTATTAGCCTGGGAATTAACATTGCTAGTACTGTAGCTGATACTTGGAAGTTGTATATCTGTTAGGCACAGTTTATACTAGAAGCCTATTGTTAGATATGTGAAGTCTGGACACTAACTTCTTTATTTAAATTTTCTTTTCTTTTTCTTTTTCTTTTATTTTCTTTATTCAGATCTAGGGTTAGGATTAGAGTGATGTCATGATCACATGTTCACACATCAGTCACATCAGATGACACAGTCACAAGTCATGAGACCACAAAGAAGGATGTAGAAGGTTCTAGAAAGATAAGGTTATATCACATGTACAATACATAGTTATTTAGAATAGGCTAGAAAAGTAGTAGCACAGACCATGATAGTCTAGTATAAAGGTAGACAATCTTGTACAGAGTTCTCTATCGAGTTCTCTTATATAAACCTTATACAAGGTTCTTCTTCTTGACTAACTCTAAGGTCTTTAAAATATAACACCTATAAAATTAGCTTGGAAATATGTAAGATATAGAAATACCATATGATAAGCTTGGTAATGTGGACTTTTTAGAATAACCATAGCTTTAGTTTATGAACTATGTTATCTGTCTACTATATGGCTACAACTTTGGAAGATTAGAACAAAGTCCAAAAAGGATTGAGTACTGATATAGTATATCACTATTGAATACCAGAGATCAAGTTCAATTGAAATTTTTGTTGATTATTAGACTAGTGAATTATAGTATAACTGCTAGTTTTATATATAAATAAGATAGATAGGAGATGCTTGGGAGTTTCAGTGATAAGACACTAAAAGAGGTTAGATAGAGAAACTTTGCCATAAAAGACTGAGCTCAATGGAAGTATCTTTGTTATGGAAGACTAAGTACTCAAAGGATTAGAGAATAATTATATCACTACTGTAAAGAGCAGTCTTTAAAATAGTTGAACTTGGTATCTAAGTCAATATATATAAAAGAAAGAAAATTCTTTTGCCTCTTTTCTCTATACTATTATGTTCTCTCTCTCATCAAACATTTCAGAGGCTGACACTGAAATATTGGAGTAATAATGTACAGAAATGTAATAATAGCATGAAAAGGAGTAGCAGCTTCAATCTTGTCTAGAAGAGGTAGCAGAAGCACATTATGTCAAGTAGGCAACATAGAAGACAAGAAAAGCTGCCAAGGCCAGAGTGTAGAAGAAGACTGTATAAAGATAGTATGAGAAGGAGAAAATAAAGAAGAAGAGGTTGAAGGAGTTGAAAAAACTTTAGGGTGAGGAATTTACAATTAGAAAATGTAGTAAGATCTCCTAGATTACAGAGACCAAGCATAAGAAGGTTGTGGAGATCTTCTTAGAAGATGAGACTAGGTGGCAGTCATTAAAGAAAGCAAAAGGAAAATAGACTAAGAGATATTGTAAGGATAACATAGTGAAGATAGGGATGAAAATCCCTATGAGAGATATGTATGTACTGAACAAAATTGTCTAGTACATAATAACAGATAAGTAGCAAAATTACTATCAAGTAGTAGTGTATTCTATATGTTGATGCTACTTCTGCCAAAAAGCTAGTCCTTATCTATGGCAGGATCTTTAATAGTATTAAGCAGGCATTTTGAGAGCTTATAGAAGAATGCTACCTAGCTAGTGAGAATTAGAGCTACAGTTGATACTTAGTGGGTTGAAAAGAGATTTCATAGGATAAGACAAAAACAAACTTTATATTAGTGTTAGCATAAAAAACTTGATAGGAACTAGTTCTTAGTATAAAGTGTCTTCTTTATATACTAGCTAGTTGGTTTGTGCAAGATCTTATATAACCTACTCTAAAGATTATGTAGTATTTATATATTATATAACATTATTATTCTGTTATTATTCTGTATGATATATAATCATATGAATGTGAATGTAACATGTGACAGTTATATGACAGTTACATATAACATCACATTAACTTTTAGGTCTAAAATTAAAAAAATAAATAAAAAAGAAAAGGAAAATAAATAGAGTCTACTATCTTCAACTCTAATACCTAGACTTTTAAGTAGAATAAAAGATTTTTGTGAAAGCTTAGTTCTTTTATATTATACAGCCATTTAAGAAACTATCTGAGAAATACCTAGATCCTTATAAAATCATAATACAGTTCAATACTCACTCATTTATTCTCTATCTTCTGGAATTTATACTCTATTTATTTGGTCTTCTATGCCTCTATACTTAAAATAGCCACCCCTAGTACCTTTCCTGGATGATCCAATTCTCCACCTATACTGGTCACTATTGATAGTAAGATTGAATATAAAATCTCATAGATTGTCAACTTGAAAATCAATTGTAGATGGGCTTACAAGCTTCTCTATAAGATTATTTGGCTAGACTATAAAACACAGAAGATAAATCTGAGTGGTTACCTACTACTAAACTCACTCATACTCTAGAACTAATATCCAACTTCCACATCATATATTCTTTGAAGTCTGGTCTGTTCCCATTATCTTAATCATTCATACTCTGCTACATCTATTTCCTGTTCCCATTTCCTATTGTTTTTTTCTTTCTGATTGTTCTCATTCTTATTTGTATCTTTAGTCCTAGTCATACTTTCTAGCCATACTTTGGTCCTCAAGAGCTTATCTCTAAGAGGGAGATACTATTATAGACTAACTTCTGAGGCTTTTGAGACTTCTACTTAGAACTTTAACCATACCTAGATATACTTCTGTATTTGTGCTTATTCACACATAGATCAGCCTTTTGCATTTCATCTTCTAGTAACTTGTTATCTAGACTCTTGGTTGTCCTATATCCTAGAAACTATTTCTATAATATCTTTCTAGTTATCTCCTATACTAGTATTCCCTGGTTATAGTAGATAAATTCTTACACTACTATTTCTTAGTCATAGTTCTGATTACAAGCTTATTATTTAAGACCAAGTAGATATTCTATAGTCTTTAGTCTGGAAATCAACTAAGACACTAACTAAGACACTAACTAAGCTCTGACTAAGATTAATTAAAACACTTCTCTTACTTCTCTCTAATATCTTGTTATCCAAAATTATGACTATGCAATAGACAGTGAGTATAATATATAAGTTGAGGCCAAGATTGTTATTATGCTGGAAAATACTTTTTCATGAAAACAAGCACTCTCATAATGTTTTTGAGCATATAAGCTTTTTTTGAAGGCATTAGCAAAAAAATCTTACACTTATAGATGACATCTCAGATCCTCTTAAGCAGTGTGATAGCTGTGAATCAAACTAGATCTTAGTAGAAGAAATCTTTAGGGATAAGAAGCATCGCTCACAAATGACTAGCTACAAAGTACATGTACTTGTGAGAGAGTTTTACCAGGTTATGAATGTTTGGATAGTTGAATAAGATAAGAATATGCTAAATTAGAAGCCAATAGAGTTCGAAATAGTAAAGTAAGAAAGGGTAGCTATGGAAACAATAAAGAAAAAATGAAATGGACTCTTATAAGTAGGAATTTATTATCAGATTAATGTTGGATTATAAATAAAGAAATAGCTATATATTCATAAAACTTTAGAGAACTTCATATTGGTTTTAGTCTCCATTTTCTGGTTCCATTATTGATATTTTTAGAATAATATATAAGCCACAAGTGGAAGGAAGTAGGAGAAGAAACCTCTATCCAAATACCCTCATTTAAGAGCAGTTAAATCTCTATCTTATCAAGTGAGTATTGTTAGTATCTACTATTACTTTCAGACAAGTTTTGGAGAGTTTTAGTAGTCTGAGAAAGGCTGGTGAAGTGAGTATTAGCTGATATCTTTAATTATAAGATTTAACTTAAGAAGTGTCTTTGGGATGCATTATCTAAGTTATACAGTGTAAGGTTCACTATTTAGAAGTATGTTAGCAAGGGAAAGTATTTGTAAGTAGATATTATTGTTTTCTATATTATTGTTTCTACTCCTTCTATTAATTCTTGATGCTGATCTCATTCTCTTTGAATTCTTTAGTATGCAGTTAAAGGCTAGTATTGTATAGTTCTTGTTATATCCTTATATAACCTCTTTTCTGTTTGACCCCTGTCATCATCATTTAAAATCATGTCACATATCTGTAAATAAGCCTCCAAGCTTGATCTACAACTTGGATATTTTGCTCAATCTTTCAGATATTATATTTATTCTCAGATAAGTCTCTGTACTTGATCTGATCCCTTCCTACATAATTGATTATAGATATCCACTTGAATTGAGATCCATTCCATCCTGACTTCACTCTCTTAATAGTATCTTGACATTGTACTAATAAACTTGTGTTATATTCTAAATTAATGATTGTTATGGAACACTTTGGACACTAACATTTTTCTTTTTCTTCTATTTATTTTCCTTGATTTTATATTTCTTTTCTTTTGAATTTCTTTTTCTTTTTCTTTTTAGTAATGATGAAGAGGCACATGACATCGCAGTCACATGACATGTCACATGATATGACGTCATAAGCCTAGAACATAGTGGAAAGATCTAGAAGATAACGTCAGGGCACATGTATACAACATAGTGGCCTTGAGTAAGAAATGAGGCGGACATGAGGTTGTAGCACGGACCAGATGTATTTAGTATATATAGGACTCTAATTTAGCAGAGACTTCTTGTCGAGTTCTCTTGTGAACTTTCCACTTGACATCCAACTTAAGAGATTTACCGCTTGTGTGATCATTTGTCTTTGTGATAAGTGGTTGCCACAACAATGATATTTATTGAGTATGAGAATAATAATTATTGCTTTATATACTATATACAAGAAAATATCATTTTTTACTTCACATATGCTATCTCTGATAAGAAACTTGACTAATTCTTATGTAAAAGTATACAAATTATATAATAAGTTATTGGACAAAATAAGTCCAAAGACAGAGTTAACAATGTCTAATTCTTCTGGAAAAGATGGATCTGCTTCAGTATTTATTTCACACATACTTATTTCTCATATTCAAAACAATCTTCTTACTTATTCTTTTTCACTATTTCTTTTTTATAAGTCTTCATCTCCCTTACCTATTCTAAAATTTAAAAAGCCCACAGTAGAGGTTGAAGAAGTTGATAATGTTGGTTTTGATATTGAGATATGACCTCTTAGCTCTCAATGATCCTTGCAACCTGCTCTGCAAACACTGTAAAAGTAAAAAAGGTCCTAAATTGAGAAAATCTAAGTATCAAACTCAGATATCTTTTAGGAAAGGAAATATTTATGAAAAATAAAAACATTTGACTAATATTTTATGAAATTCTTTATAGTAGCCAAGAGAGAGGTTTTCCAACTCCAATATAACATAGAATGTTACAAACTCAAGATTTTTAGAGCAGATCAAAAATAAAAATCTTATATTGGGTTAATACAAGAGAACTCAATAGAGAACTCTATACAAGATTGTCTATCTTATATACCTAGACTGATGGTCCATGCTACTACTGTGATTAGCCTACTCTAAATGACCATATATCTGTCTTAAGGTTAATATTTTTTTAATATATTGTATAGTGATATCTTCTTCCAGAATCTTTTATAATATTTTATATGATATATAACTATGGTTGTAACCTTCTTGTATAACCTGTGACTGATATGTGACTGTCACACTAGCCCTAACCCTAAGTTTGAATAAAATAAAAATAAAAAATTGAAATAAGAAAAATAAAGCCTATTGTTTATATATAAAAATGCTTATCAGAAATTATAAAGAATTCATTAGAATACTTGATTTTTTTTTTTTTTTAAATCAACAATTTATTACATGGCGCTCGGTGGCAGACCATGGTAGCTACTTTCATAACTACGTACAAAGGAAGCACACTAACATGGAATAAAGGAAGAAAAAGAATGAAAAAGAAAAGAAAAAGAAAAAGAGAATGAAAAAGATAAATAAAAGAAACGAAAGACAGAAAGACTAACTAGATACAAACAAAAAAGCATTCGGATTGGCCGTTAAGAACATTACAAAATGACTCAATGAATCTCTTCTAGGATTCCAATACCCATTAAATCTTCGGCACTCGTGAAGAATGTGTCTTCGTGTTTCTATAGGATAATTGGAGCATGGACATGAGATATCCATTTCAGGGAAGAATCGCAACCTATATTCGCCAATGGGAGCGTGATTGGTAATAGCTCTCACCGCGTGAGCACAAAGCGTGTTGGAATGACCAAAGGCTTGAAGCCAAGGGCCACCTTTTGCGTAGTGTGGTTCGATGGGATTAAAATCGTCATCTAATAGATCCAGAAAATTTCTTCCTTTTCTGTCCGACGCTTGGAAAGTCATTTTCCAAAGATTGAGTGAATCATCGCAATCTATTTTCTTGCAATAATCCCAGGATAATTTGGTCGGGTAGGAAGGCGAAATTGAGAATGACTTGGAGTCCTTATCGACGTCTGAGTGAAGTCTCCATCTGAGTTTGCTGGGGCATTCCCAAAATTCAATAATGTTGGATTCATTAGATAAGAAAAAGGTACACAATTCGCTGAGTATGGCGGCTGAATGGATTTGATAAGGATGCGATCCACTATCGAAGATTTTCTTTGCTGCATGGATAGAGTCGGTGACCATGATGATTTTTGACACGTTGTTGATAACGCAAGCTTGATTGATACCGCATCTAATCGCAAAAAGTTCCGCCTCCATGCTTGTGACAAAGGAAGCGTGATGGACTGTTTTGACTAAGGGTCGGTTGTAAGAGTGAATATGTGAAATAGATATGGCGATATCGTTTTTGATGCTGGCATCCATTATGACGAGGGCCGTTTGGGAATCCAAAGAGCAGCGAAGAACCATTTCGTCAAGTTCTTGACCACAAATCTTGTTACAATTTTCTACTTTTTTGTTGGCCAAATTAAAAGAAAAGCGGTTAGAAAATATGTCCGTGATACGATTACCAGGGGAAAATTCAGGATTGATAGGAGAAAATGAAGGAAATATACCAAGGATTTTGGTATGAGAGTCAGGTAAGTGGCCTTTGATTAAAGATTTTTGACGATTTGTTAAAGACCCAATATTGTGTGGATTGGACGGCTTGCCAGAGGGTGGATCGTCATTCAAAAGGTTTTTCAGTATGTGATTGTCGGGGAGTTTAAAGGAACGGATGAGCGACCTTTTGGAGAGTTTTTGGAGGTGAAACCTAATCAGCATAAGACCTGCAAGCACTTCAATGCCCTCCAACGGAGAAGTTTTAAATGCTCCCAGTATCCAGGTGGCAGCTCTTCTTTGCATTTTGTTGAGGATTTTCATGTGGTACAATATTGGAGCTTTGTTGTAAAACCACAACTGAAAACTGTATAAGGCGATGGGGAGAGCGCAGCATCTGTAGAGAAGACGCTTTTGAAGCGGGTTGATGCCTCGAGACGAATTTCCTAGTAGCCTCATGCATTTAACCGTCAATATAGCTTTGTTAGCATAAAAATCAATGTGCTTATAAAACAAAAGTTTACGGTCGAATATGAATCCCAAATATCTCCACGAATCTTTGGGTCGAAGTATTGAGCCCCCAAGAGGAGAGAGGTTGAGAGGAGGAGGATTGAAAGGTCCATGGGATCTGGTAAAATGGAAAATTTCAGTCTTAGAATGTTCGACAATAAGACTGAAACTGTCAAGGAGATTTGAAAGAATATTATAGCTACAAAACAGTTGAGAATTGGAA
>Ga0157363_1004706_pt1 | contig 12625 bp, 10 predicted proteins | sample AttsexASBM1_FD_111477 | JGI IMG/M metagenome (GOLD analysis project Ga0157363, IMG submission 111477) | Fungus gardens microbial communities from leaf cutter ant in Ribeirão Preto, State of São Paulo, Brazil - Atta sexdens ASBM1 | ecosystem: Host-associated > Fungi > Mycelium > Unclassified ...
CGTCATGCAAGGCGTATGCAAGGAGGACAGAGGGATGCTTGTCTCTTCTAAAACTTTGACAAGAAGAAATAATTAAATTATAAAAATTATTTTTACGACGAAAAGTTAAATATACAGTTATATAAACATTCATTGCTCATGCATGGTTTACGCGTTATTTGTAAGACAGTTCATTGATAATTTTCGAAAACTGGCTTCAATATAAGTATAATTTTAATACGTTTTGTGTGAAGATAAATTTTTATGTTTTATCTCCCCTGATTGAAATCCCGAGTACGCCCATACATTTACATCCTTCTTTTTTTAGTGATGCAAGGAGTACGCATCATTTTATCAGAAATCGATTTTTTTCTAACGCGATGTATACGCATATCTCGATGTTTGTTTTTTCACTCTCGATCCGAGCTCTCTTTGCCAGCTCCCCTTTGTCTTTCAAATAATTCTCGGCATAACGAGTTTTTCACGCAGGAATCTCTTCTGCGATAGGTACGCCAAAGATACGCGTTGATAAGGGTGCTACACGTGAGAGCTCGATCGCGTTCGATTATCGCGTGTTGAATTTTCTTCAACGCGTGAGAATTATTGCTCTTTGTTACTCGATATGACATTGGTCGCGCGACAAATGCAAATCGTAAATTACTTCGAGTTCCGCTCGCCCGTTGCTTTTAGATGTTGAGTCCAGCGCGAGATGAGTGAAACTTGAGCATTTTTCACTTGTATTAAAAATCTATAGTTTTGTTCTCATTTTAAGCAAGATTTACGATGCAACAGGGAAAAAAAAATTAATTATCAATTCAAGAATTAATTTTAACATAAATCTAATATCGTGTATCTTTTAACTCTTTTCTATTTTATATTATCTTTTATAAATAATGGAAGTCCGGTATTGAATAAAACCTCGATAAAATACAGTTAATATATGATATGTAAACAAAAACCAAAAATACATTTTATATATAATATGTAAATGTACATTTGATATCATTCATTTATGGTAACAGCAATAAAATAAAAAAATTGTTATTTTTCAGCATAATTATTTGTAAAAAAGGGAACAAAGGAAAAACGCACATTTAAAGGTACATGCTTTTATTCTTCTACAATCAGTCATTATATCAAAATTGCATTTCAAAATTAATATTTTACGAAATTTTAACAATTCGAAATATTCAAAATTATTTTCTGGAAAATTTTGTTTTAGTCATATTGTTGTAGCAGATAAGCGATATATACACAGCGATATGTCAGAAAAAAATTCTTTTTCAATAATCACGTTTATCGCTGGACGTATTACATGCTAGAAGTAACAGGCTAGCTATTAACTCATATTGGTCGAGGAAATGCCATGAATTTCATTCCAACATTTTAATAACGTCCGTGATTTACAATAATGTATATAGAAACGCGATAAAAGCGTGTATGTATACATAGTTAAGCTACGAGCTCTTTGATCCCTTTTAACCCCTTCCCAACGACAACATGTTAACATACATCACATGACTCTCGGTACAATAAAACTCTTTTAGCGAAATCTCGGATATAAAAAAGAATATGAAGGTGTAAATTATTTAAATCACAACAATTTGTCTATCTAAAATTACGCTAGCCTATGAAGTTCGTAACAAGATTATATACATATTAAATATCCTACAATGTAAAACTGCAATTCACTATCAAATACATAACGTACACAAATTTTTATCATACAATTTCTAACAATGAGAAATTCTGTGATCTAATTATATGTTTAATAGTTATATACTTTTAAAGTTTATCTTACGTGAGTATCTTTAGTAATCAGGTTACTCACGATAAATTTACATTTAGTTATTTGAGCTACCGATCTAAAAGATATTTTTATATATACCGAGAGTGAAAGAGTATTATTTTTTTTTGAGAAGCTATGTAGTTGGCGATATAACGTTCTTTTTATCATGCACCGCAAAATAATCAGACAATTGTCATCGATAAGAAGGAGTTAATTCGACGGCTGCGTCGCAGAATCTCGGCCCCGAGTATTCGAGATAATTCGATATTACCATTTTTGCGACGATATTCCTAATTTAATTATATAATACATTGTCTTTATTTCTACATTTTCATTGAAATTAATTATCTCTGTCTCGACAGACGGATTTCCAATAAATGCGTTTCAATATTTGTCCGATATAAAAATCGTGTGGTTTGCCAAAGGCTGTATATGGCAGCCTCATTTATAAATTTTCCCACGATTAATTCCCTCGTAGAATTTTATATTAATTCTATATCTTTCTGTTATTCTGTTATATCGCTTAATAGCTACGGCGACGAATAGAAAGCACTCGATATAACGGGGCGAGATCGCGACGTCATTCGATAGAGATATATGATACAAGAAGTAGAGTTGGTGTCTCACGATCTCATAGATAACAACGGCCAGAATCGATTTCAGCTCGTATATGCAGTTAAACAATCGGACCAAGTACAACGTATTAGGGAATTAATTAATTAGATACACCGGACGTCTATAAAGAACATCCGTTTAAGAGGTACGAGAGAGAGAGAGAGAGAGAGAGAGAGAGAGAGAGAGAGAGAGAGTGAGAAGCGACACGAGAATTCGTTATTTTTAAAGATTTTTAATTCTTACCAAGGTACGAGGAAAGAGGAAAGAGGAAATGGTAGGATAATCACGACGGGAAACACATACACGATATATGCTATTACGAAAAAAAATAATAAGTATTGTTAAACGTTAATTACAAATCGGCTCGAGCGGCAATGACTCTGAGATTTGGCGCCGCTTCGTCCTTCGTTTAACAATTTATTATAGACATTGATAACGATAATTTTTTTTTTTTAATAAGTGTCACGTGTGCGCGTGTGAGTGTATGCGTGAACGTGAGTGCGCATGTGTATGTCTTTGAATACGGAGTATTTCGTGTCACCTTTCGATCTAGAGTAAAGTCGACGAGAGGAAGAGTTGCTTTCTGACATTTAATCGAAGGATATATATTTTTTCTTTCGGCGTCAAATTAATCGCGCGTAATATGTGTAGTTTGTCGTTAGATTTCAATGTATAACAACAAGTCGTTATAAAAATTTAATTGTGGAAGCGCAGTTGTGCTTAATTGATGTCCGGCTTATTGTTAGTATGATAACGTTAAGGTGTATTTAAAATTTTTGATTTCTAAATTGGCAAATCACAATAACTAACGCAACGAAAAATAATATCGTAGATTGTTCCAATTTTTTCAAATAGTTCAGTGAGGCGTTTAGGCAACTGTTCGTCTAAAAAAATACTGTTGTACATTGTGGGGAAAAAAATCTATGACAAAAATTGATCACCAACGCTAAACAATATGTAACAGATATACATGACTAACAATCATTATATCTACGCATTTAAAATACTGTCTGGTTTCGATATCGATGGAGTAGTTTTTATCTGTATTTTCATTCGTATGCCGGAACAATTGCGACGAATAGTCGTCAAGTTATATATTACATTCCCTCTGTCGTTTCTCTCTACACTGTTTTATTAAAACTTACGCGCTAGCTTGTGTATATATGTACGTGTGTACACATGTATATAGATATTGTATATATATATATATATACATATATCAATTTTTTAAATATGTATATTTTATATATATATATATATATAAGATACGGGTAAATGTATAATAAATTAATTGTTAATCGTTATTAAACTTATTTACGATGCGCCATTAATAACTAGTGATATGTACTCGTTTTGAACTATAGCGTTTAGTTTGATACAACCCTGAGGTGATGGCGCATCGCCTTTCGCGATTTAGAAGCGATCGGGAAATGTCTCGGCGTAACGAAATAACAGTAAAATTCGTTTATTTGCGCAAAACCCCAGCCGGTCCCGCCGGCTATATCGTCGTTCCGTTTCCCGCGAATGCAAATTCCGCGTGGCGTAGCATCGCGCCGTTTCCGCGTTTTATCGAATCAACTCTCGGCCGATTAGGCGTGTGCCGGCGATTTTTGCCGGGTCGCTGCGCAAAAGCCTTTTATATTCCGAGAGAGGTTACTTTCCCAGGAAAAAACGCGGCCACGTCAGACGGATATGGCCGCGAGAAGAAGCCCTCGTCTTCTCCTCAGCCTGTGTTTCTTCTCCTTTTTTTTTTTGTGAAACGACCTGATCTTTTTTTTGCCGTATGCGCACCATAAGCTCAGAGATCGATCGATATTTCCGCGTGTATTAATTCACGCTTTTCACGAAGGAAAACTGCCGCTGTAAAACAATCCTCTCGCGTTTCTCTCCTCTCATTCTGCACGTTTCCCACGCGTTTTCCGTAGCAAAAACTATCGAAAATTTTCAACAGGAAGTTTTTTGCCCTTTAAACGCGAATCCCAATACATGTATAAAAACATCTCCACTGCGAATAAGAGAAAATACGAAAACATGTTCTGTAAATGATCGGAACATCCAAGCTTGATTACGCTGCTTGCTCGCCGAAAGGTCGACGGAATACTTTAAAAGTTTCATCCGCCATGTGTTGTATACGCTCGTAAATACGGATTACGGATTTTCAGAAATCCCACGCGTTATAAGATACTTTACCGCAATTTGCACAATCGCTTCTCAATCGTTCCAAGTTCTGCACGGACACCTCGCTTTTGTGATACTCTTTTTTTTTGTTTTCGCTTAATCCGGCGCACGTGTCGAGAAACGACATCGTGTAGACCGTACAGGCAATTGTTGATATGTATCGTTTTTTTTTCTTTTAGCGTGGCTTATTGCTTAACGTATAGCTACGGTTTTTTTTTTGTAAATCTAGTATCTTACGCTTATCCATACGCCTGTACCAGCGGCGCGCAAACTCGCTTTTGTCGCCCGGACAAAAATTTCGAAAATCTTAAGACATATCGCACACAAGTGATACGATAACGTATATTATTATAAATAAACAAGTGATAATAAGACAAATTAAATTTTTTTATCATCTGTCTGCAATATAGGTCTTTTTTGGCACAAGCAAAAATTCACTCTCAAATTTCTCCGAAATAAAAGAGAAAGCGAAAAATCTGATATTCTTTCTTAAAATCTCGTAATATCTATTTAGATTAAGATAATAGAGATTGAAAAGCAATCCTGAAAAAATGTTTCCTCATTTCTTAAAATTCTAAAACAGTAAAAAACTTGAGATGGACAAAAAAAGACCGAGAGATTGCAGACGGAGGAAGCAAAAATATAATTGCAAACGGAGGGTTAACACTTTTACTTTGATTAAATTATCTTTCCTTTCAAAAAAGGATACTGGCCCCAGTTGTCGCTTAATCAGTCTAACCGTTAACCGATCTCTCGCTGCTTTAATTTTTACCATTACAAAAATAGATCGCAGTGATAATAATACAGGATTCTCACAAATTCCTTATTCTAAAATTCCATAAGTTTCCCCTAACCTTCAGACAAAATTTTTTCTAATGCTTTCAATAACATTTTGATATTTTTTTCTCTTGATTTTAAATATTTTGTTGAGAAAACGTTTAACATAGCAATATAAATTACTAATGTTGCTGACACTGTTTGCATTTAATTGTAATGTTAAGTTGGTAATGTTTCAAAACTGCGCAAGCGTGATGTCCGTATATTAAATTTATTTAAAATCAAGAATTTTAATTTTCCAGAAAATTTTGCAAAATCGACATTTTTCTGATCGACATTTTGCTGATTTCCAGTTTTGTGACAACCCTGTAATCACATATTGTACTTAATATTGCAAGAACAAAAGTTATGATATACTAATTTAACATCACAAGGAGAAAAATAATAATTGTAAAATATAACACGATTTTGATGTTGTAACATAACAATATATGTATACATTTTTCTGTCAAGATGCGAAGCATGTTTTATACAATAGAATATCATATATTAACTTAATTCTATTTACACGTTTCAAAAAAATAACAATTGGTCTACACCGAGTTGAATGCGCATTAGTTTGTGCACCTCTGATTTAGCATTCTTCGCGCGAACAATATCAAGCGTCTTATCGAACAACACTAACAGCATTCGAGGAAGCTGTCATCTCGATAAGATATCTGATATTTCGTCGACAGAGCGCCGATTGCGCCCGCCACGTTGTCCCATGGTACAAAACGAAATCATATACTATAGACAGCAAACAAAGAGCGCATACACATTGTTCTTCCGCCATTTGTTTTTGATTTCGAAGGAATTTCCTCGGAGAAATTACTCGTAAAATATCTTTGAAACGCGAGATATCGTATAAATACTACAGTATCTACACAGGAAAAAATGGGAGTCGGTTAAAAGTCTAGATATTAACAAAGTTTGAGTTTCAAGAAGCTGAAGAAAAGATATTAATTCAAGATATTAATTCAAGGTAATCTAATGCCTAAATCATTGCCAATAAAGTTTAAAACTTTGAATTTAATTATGAAAGCGTATATTAATTAGCTACAGTAAGCAAATCGGAGACGTGAATTCTGGTTCGATTTACTATGCGATAAATTTATAAGCCAAATATAGAAGGTCGCAGTGGCTAGAAAATAAATTGGCACATGTATTGATAGAGACAAAAATCTAAAGTAAAAATTGAGGTGAAAACCGGGATGGAGAATCTTCCGGAACGATTCTTGCCGGCAGTGACGAAGCCGGTAGCTTCGCGTCGACTTCGTCTTTTAAATAAATCAGTGCTCTCCCCCGAAGTGCACGGTATAGACGATGAAGGTGAAAGGAAAAAGAGGATGAGCCGGTTGGCAAGGGGCAAGGCAGAGACACTCTAGTTGAGATATCTCGTGGTGGAGAGTGTACTCTACTGCCACCGTTGACTTGCGAAAGCCGATAAGAAGGAACGGAAAGCAAGCGCAAGTTGCAACTCGCGCGTGTACACATTGTATCCTAGATTCACTACATGTCCCTCCATTCATAGATTCCTCGCTTTCTAGGTGAATTTCTTTCGTTGGAAGGTTACTGCTTGTTGTGTTTTTTGTACTTTTCACCTCCGACTTTAGTCGCCCTCCTGTGACCTCTGTCGTTTTCGAATTGAGTGTCTCAAACGATTGAGTCATAAATTGAATTTTTGTACCTTTAAAAAATAATGCAATCGAGTATTAATAATGGAAGGACTTGCACCGCATTGAATTATGCTAATTCATTAATTATGCGCATAATTTCATGAAATTGCACATGACGAGAATAAATTCACAAGTTCGTGGCGAGCGCGACGCGAAGGAATCGATTCGCGATTCGATAATCCATAGATCCGATGATCCAAGGATCCGATAATTCGAGAATTCAATGATCCAAGGATTTGTCGAAGTATAGGTTCGAATGATCCAAGGATCGTTGAGCGATTTTCTTATTCTATCCTTATCAAGTATGATATGTATTTTTCCTTTTAACGACTAGCACTCCGAACACGAGGATGCGTGCCCTCCAAAAAGAGATATTTGCATACACCCTTCTTACTAACTCATTAATATCTTTGGTTTCTTTTATCTTCCCATGGTCTAACCTCCCTCCGCTCCTTACCCCTTTCGTGCTTCAAGAGATTCGAAGGCCTGTACGTCAATTTCTTCGAATGTTGTTATAAAAATGTATACAGCTTCTAACTTAATTTTCTCTAACAAATTTCTTGATACTATATAACTTGACATCTCCCATCCGATATCCCCTCTGATATTTTTATTTCTGGAAGCGCAAAGTTTTATAGGAGATACGTGTATCTCGGTACTGGAAGTTTATTATTTGTTGGAAACGATAAGTTTCGAGTAATTACGAGTGTTTCGACGTGCCGGATGAAAATACATCTCTATAAACTTTCAAAATAAACTTCTCAATTACTTAGACGACAATTTTCCAGATTTAACTGATCTAATACCGTTTATAGTGACGAAAGGCAACGGTGTAACCGCAGAGAAAAATAGGGTAAACCGATTGCTGCGATCAACAGAGGATACAACCCTTAAACAATCGGAGATCAAGTTGTTCTCATCGATTATTTAGCGAGGGACACATAGCTCGGATTTTCGATATTAGGACGCTGCTCATTTTCAAGGTGTCTATAAAAATTATTCGAAAACATTATTTTATTTTGTACTTTTCTATTTAAATAAGAATTCATTCTAAAAACGTTCAATATTAAAATTTGACTTTTAAAGTGTTCGAATAATCGTTTTGTCAGAATATTTCCGGTAAACGTGGTCAGACGAAATGTGCAAACGAATGACTTTTGTCCCCGCTTTCGGCCCAGTGATACCAGGTCGAAAATTTTTAAAGGTTCCGGCATCTAAAGCGTGAAAAAGTTTGTACAGGCAATTAATTAGATTTTCACATAGTGAACAGCGATATTTTCACGCTTTTTCGCTTTTTTCCACTCTAGCTTCGTACCGCGTTTCACCATTTTTACTTCCGTCGTGCTATAGAAACAAAAAAAAAAATGCATAGAGATATTGTTACTACAAACGATATTCTTTCAAACAATATCACGTTTACAAAATTATTACACACTGTTAAATTTATAATGTTAAATTATATCCAGTTTGAGATATTTTTAATTATTTCTATAAATCACCACTGCTCTTATTCAATGTCACTTAATTAAACAATTTAACTCAAGAAAATTTATTAAATTTGATTCAAAAGTTTATTATTTATTAAATGCGTACATTAATACATTGTTTGAGACTAACGATTTGAGACTAACAGAAATAGATCGATTTGTATTTTGAAAATAAACATGAAAGTAAAAAATAGCAAAATGTTTCATTTAATTCAAGAGATTACCATTGTTTCTGTAATATCTGCAGAATATTAAATATTACGAAATGTAAAGTAATAGGAACTTGTATTTTTTAAATCTCTTCCGCGGTTTATGTTTTAATATCTCAGTTTTTAATCGCCGAAATCAGGATAAAAAGAATTCAAACTACTAGCACAGGTTTAGATATCCTATTTGTCGAAGATATCCGAAATTCGTTATGCAATTTAGCAAAACGATCGTGAATGATACTATTCAATTTCGTCATTGGATCGACATGTGGATTCCAGGAACATTTCGTGTGCATTATTAAGTCGCCATTCCACGAAACTTCTCGAGGGTTGATTACCGCGTTATTATTATCCCCCGAGACCGAGGCAACTCGTCCCATTCACGCCGAGTATCGCATAGTAATATCGCGATTAAGGGAGAATCGATCCTGAATTTTATCATGCCGGTAGTAACACGCGCGGAGATACTCCATAGTCGATGCGCCATAAAATTTCTTCTCTCGAGGGTGACATTTTTCTCTCTCCTTGTTCTTGTCTAGGTTCTTACGTGATTTTCTTGATACGTTGTACAGCCTCCTATTTCTTCCCTGACTTTACTAGAGGTCGGTGACCGTATTGAATATTCGGATTCACGTAGTTAGATCAGAATCCACGCCTTCATAATTCTGTATAATTCCTTTATTCGCGGCGACTTCTCGAGATCGTTAGGCGAACCCTTCCTTCCTGCGAAGCTTCGTAGTCCGGCGCTTCTTCTTCCTCGACTTAAGTCGGCGAATGCGGATACATTTTGCATAAAATGCATATTCATCACACGCGAAAAGAAGCGTCTCTCGCGATCCAGTCAAGTTATTTCATTGTCCGGGTATCGGTAATCATCTTAATGAAGAAAAGAAAAACGAAAAATATTTCAAAAAAAAAGAGAGAGAAAAAATGCAAAAGAAAATTTCAGCGGTGGAGTTTTCCTCGATAAAAATTTGGCGAGTGGATCGTTTGTCATCTTCAAGGCTAAATATCTTGGACACGAGATCGTTATTATACGAGAAGCGAGGAAATAGTTTGGGAAATGGTCGGGATACTTGCAACGGGTCTTTATAAATTTCAGTACTTTCGCGTGCCATGCTCGCTAGAAAATACATATTCATCTCGGCTCGCCTCTGTAGAGGGTGCATCCGTAATGGAGACGAAAGGGACAAGAGGGATCCGCTTGGATCTGCGTACATTTCGCCGGACGTCCACGTGAATGGCGAGCAATATCGATCAGTCAAGGCAAAGAGGTTATCCGGGCACAGGCAGCTGTTTCCGAAAGACCCCAATTCAATTTCTACTTCCAGCGCGATGTGTGTTACATTTTATAGGTCATCGGACACCTCTGTGTATTCGTAACAAGGTACATTACACGTTCGACATCTGTATCGCATATGTTCGTTCCTGTCGCTTCATATTTCATCCGGAAGGTGCGGACGAAATGACATATTTGCAGAGGCTCTTGCGCTAACTTCACCGTTGAAAATATTTATTTTCGCGAGACACCCCGCAAATGGAAGGGCCGCGTGAAATCCCCGTAGATTGACCGGACATCGACGAATGGAAAAAAAAAGGGGGGTAAAAAAGAGAACCTCCGAGAGTAAGAGGTAGGAGGGGAAGGGGAAGGGTTGTTAACGCCGCTAAAGTCGGGGTGAATGGCCGAGACCGGGGTCGCGGAGGCCGAGGGAGAATATCGTGATCGCGCGCGATGCGCGTCGGGGAATGAAACTCCTATTCGTTCTCTTTCAGAAACGAGAGAGAGAGAGAGAGAGAGAGAGAGAGAGAGAGAGAGAGAGAGAGAGAGAGAGAGAGATGGAAAGGAACAATATTTATCTTGCTCCGCTTCGGAGACGATATTTTTTCGCGCCGTAATTTTAACGATCAAGGGATAGATGATTCGGCAAGAGATTTATTAAAGTCACGGTTAATTTAATATTTGTCATGAGGAGCTTTCACTTGGCAATCCATTATATATATGTGTGATCGAATATTATTATAGTTGAAAGCGCGATATGTATATCTATCTAGACGTGCTAGTCTTCACTCGAGAAATCTTTATCTTTGTATTTGCTCTTCGGGATGAAAGGAGAAAGTAGAAAGTATGCCAATTGATCGGCGATCGCAAAATGCCGCTGCAATTTCAAAAAACCTATCGTTTATTGGAGAATGCGAAACTCACTAAAAAAATATTCCCTCTGCTTAAATGAGCGTGCGAGATGTTTAACGTGACCGGTTACGCTTCTTAGCTTATCGTGCCGTGACTTCCTTAAAGAGGGTTCGTACAAGTTCTTTAATTGGGTGCGGAGGTTGGAAGTCGCAACGCGAGCCCTTCACTCGTCACGAGAAGGAATATCGAGCGATATATGCGTTTTTTCCTTCATGCGTTTTAAGTGGAAGAAAGAGATCGCGTGTCACGCGTGCACCGAATAAACTCACTTGATGGTCATATCAGTCACGATGGAATTAAATAGTCCGCAAGATTATGGAAAAAACGTAAAGAGTGTTGGCGTGACGTTTTCAAATAAGTTCTTGGTCACGCTGCGTATTTTAACTCGCTTAATTGAAAATTTATTTGCGATAATAATTGGCTCGCTCGTTCCGACTTTATTGATCCGACATTATTCGAGAAAGAGAAAGAGAAAGAGATACTCTCCGGATATCCGTGTGTACTAATCGTGGAAGAGAACTCACATCCCGAGTATTACTCTATAAATCGTATACCGGTGAGATAATCTAACGAGAATCAAAGGTAGTTTGTGGAAATTACAACTTACACGAATGCAACCGAGTAAAGATTTGATCAAAGCATGTATAACGGAAAGGAAGATCGACGACGCCACGACTCTCTTTGAACCAAATTACTCGAGACCCGAAATTGTCGTTACCAAAACTTTGTCGGGCTTTCGCGAAACCGATGATCGAGCAGCGCATAACGTTACAGCCGTGACAGCAAGCAAATTGCAGCGGCGTAATTAACGGAGCCGATGCACATAAAGTGATGCTTCGTTAAATAATCAAACTGAAAAAGAGAATAAAAAGACGGAAAACACAAAATTTTTCTGCTCCAGTACCAGAGATAAACTATTCTAACATTTTCTCGTTTCATTGAAAATAATTTAATCAGCGCAAAAAATTCCTTTCTTCTTTTAACTTCCAAGTCAATAACACTGTTTGTTCCAATTGTGGAGATATCGGATGATACGTGTACTTGTCTATTGGAAATAATCGCGGCGCAAAGGAAATTGACGCACTTGGTCTCAGAACGCCATTACTCCGATTCCCGAGATCTCCGGCCGCTGAAACGAAGCCTAAGCAACCGGTATTTATCGCACGAATTAACGCACGATGCATTTTGCCGCGCATGCACGACTCACTTGCGCCGCAAAGCAGATTATTTATGGCACCGTATCCTTCCAAGAGAACAGCCTGTCGCTAAGCAGCAAACTGTCATACGACTCACTTCTTTCATCTCCCTTGTTTTCCCCACGTTCTCAATAACATATCTTATAATCGACGTCTCTGACCGTCAGTGATCTTCATCAACTGTTATTCGCGTTCAAAAAGAAAATTGAGAAAAAAATATATAAATCTCTGTAGAACTGTTCAGATATTAGTCATGATAATTCGATATTATACAATATAAAGTTTAACCCTCCGGAGTTGACGCTAAAATTTGTAACACATTGAGAAAAAGATATCGAAATATTTAGAAAAAATATTACTTGTGATTTTTTTTTCAATATTTATTGATTATAAAATAATCAATAATCAATAATCAATAATAATTTTACTTTGATGAAATATATAGTTCTGTGAAATATATTTCATTTTTTTCTACTAATTGTAAAA
>Ga0157363_1004708_pt1 | contig 12624 bp, 7 predicted proteins | sample AttsexASBM1_FD_111477 | JGI IMG/M metagenome (GOLD analysis project Ga0157363, IMG submission 111477) | Fungus gardens microbial communities from leaf cutter ant in Ribeirão Preto, State of São Paulo, Brazil - Atta sexdens ASBM1 | ecosystem: Host-associated > Fungi > Mycelium > Unclassified ...
TCAAACGATATGAAATTGTTTGTTGAATCACTCCTAATGTAAGTGCAAGTTCTTTTTACGTTTGGCACGAATCTTCATCCAATAATGCTTCCAATTCCGCGTCTTCGTACACTTTCGGCCTTCGGCTACGTTCTTTGTCTTCGACGTCAAATTCACTGTTCTTAAATTTTTGAAACCACTCACGACAATTTCTCTCACTTAAGGCAGCATCACCAAATGCTTCTACAAGCAATCTATGAGCCTCAGCTGCAGATTTCTTCAAATTAAAGAAGTAAATCAAAAATTCCCGCAAATGACGCTTATTCGGCTCAAAAGTCGACATTTTCGTACAAAAAAAATATATGATGCTGATACAAAATCGCTAGTATTTCAAGGTTATGATGTTGTCGGATGTCCAATCTTACGATATGTCGTTTTACATCAAACAATTTTAACTACAGTTTATTAGTAGCGCCGTCTTTTGCAAACGGCGGAAACTTATTTTGTACTCCCAATATTTCTTCATATATACTACCCTTAAGTATATACAGAATGTTTGGAAATTAGTGATAAGTCTTTCGCACAGGGGCAGAATGGAAAAGAAAAGTCCTCTACATTTTACAATTTGCAATAGTTAACGAGTTATTAACTTATGAAAATAGCCAAATTCGCCCAGCCCATCGCCAAATACAAGCGCGCGATAGGATATAGCGCGTTCGGCAATGTAAATCAGAGATGCGAACTAGTAGATGGTGAGCTTGATGACGTGATCTTCAAGCAATTCAAGTGCCAAGAATTAATTCCGCTACAGACCTGTAAACTGTCCTTCAAAATTAGATAAATATTATAAAATGAAATTGTTTATTTTTATGAATAAATAAAAAATACTCTAATTGAAAATTTCTTTCGCTTTACTAGAAACTGATAATAGTCTTAAATATTAAAAATAGATCGTTACACATGAATGTAGCAGACTCATATGCATTTTCTTAAAAAAAAAATACTACATTGCAAAATAAATTTCTGCAATTTATAAGTTATATCACTTTATTTATATTCATTAGAGTCTTTAATATAAAAAGGAAAAGAATTAAAAACTTATTTTCGTCATTAAATATTGTACTTAATGTACTCCATCAATTTCTATTTGATAGCATTATTATAAATATAGAGATTATGAATTTAATTTAGGCGCGAAAATCTGCATTAGCTCTGAGAGCTCGATCTTTGAATCCGGAATGAATCGAGCAACTCGATTGGCTCTAAAAATGTTAATATCGAACGCAGATGAAATGATATGTAGCAGAAAGAGATGCGAGTTGCCGAACAATTTTCGAGATAAAAGAGCAAATGGACACCTCCAATTTGCAATGTCGAATGCACTTAGGAATAGTATCCGCCCCGCGCAGCGAGACGTGTCCGCCGTCGCTAGGCACGTTATTTATAAGCAATTACATGCCTAGCGACGGCGAACGCGCGCTTTACCGCGCTGGGCAGTCCTATTCTGTAGCGCGCTTACATTTGGCGGTGGGCGAATTTGGCTATTTTCATAAGTTAATAACTCGTTAATCATTGCGACAATTGTAACATGGTAGAGGACTGGAGGAGAAGCCCATTATTTTATTGTTTGAAATATTATTTATACGAGCGATTTATCTAATATAGTTTTATTGTAATTAATTGATAGAGGACTTTTCTTCTCTTTAGTCCATTCTGCCCCTATGCGAAAGACTTATCACTAATTTCCAAACACCCTGTATATATGGGACACTCTGTATATATACATTAAGTATATATACAGAGTGTCCCAAAATAATTGCCAAATATTCATGGGCAGGTAGAACGAATTAAACTGAGTCGGAAAGTCCTGTACCATTTTGCACTCTATATATGTAATACTTAGGTGTGCGTGCATGCGTGTATATATACTTAAAAAAGATGAATTCTTGTTTTAAGTACATAATCATGAGTTTTACTAGAATTTATAATAAGTACATTTTAAGATTATCAAGAAAATATTCTTTGTTAAAAGTAACTGTTCTTTTCATATAAAATATAATATATGAATGCAAACTAAAATATAAAATTAACAGCAAATTGATTTATAAAAAATAAACTTTAAGGACTTTAACTCTTTTAACAATTCAGAGAATCGTTATAAATAATATTATTTCAATAATATTATTGATAGTTTCGATACCTGAAGCTTAGAGCTAAATGCATTCATTTTAGTATTGACGAAAAGAGGCGACAGGTGTTGAATAGTTACGCCGAATCTGGAGTATTCCGCCCTGAGAGCATCGGAGAAACTCTTCACATACGCTTTCGTAGCGGCGTATACAGTCATCAACGGCAACGGCTGAAATTCAGATCCGGAGGAGACGTTGACAATCGCGCCTTGTCTGCGTTTTTGCATCTGCCCGATAACCAACCGCGTCATTAACGTAGTAGCACCCACATTTACATTGATAATGTCCCACAGTTCCTTCTCGGGTACCTCTCCGACATACATGGGATACTCGTATTGCTTACCCACATTGTTCACTTAAAACAAAAATCGTTTAATATATCATGTCCATATAAAAGCGTCATTTAATGTTGCATGTATGGAAACCGATGCTGTAAATTAATTTAGATATGTATTAATTTATATATCCTTGACTTGTGTATTATCTGTTATGCATTATCTATTCTCTTTGTTCCATGGGAGAATGACCTCTGATAATAAAGCAAGCTGAAATTGAAGTGCCGCGACATCAAGTAACAAATGCATTTTAAATGTTAGTCAGACAAAAAGACCACTTAAGACGAGAATAAAAAAATATAAAAATAATTTTAAATTGCTAATATTTCGTGAACCTTGCCGTTCACTTTATCAGGGCGAGGAGCACACTGATACTCAGTGCGCTTTTCGCCTCAAATTTCTTTACAAAGATGTTTTGGTTTAAAATAATCCCATTTAGTTAGAAAAATAAAAAAATCAATTTTTCACAAAAGAAATCGGTTTAAAATCGCAATTTTTTTCTTTTTAAATTCGATTTTAATTATAAATACGAGTTTGATTTCCTATACTATTACATCTATTTCACCTTTAAAATTACGAAATAATCTTCGTTAATATTTTTCATGGATTAAAATTTATTATTTTGACTACATATGTAAATCGTTTATTTTTTTTACTTTGACAATATTAACCTAAATATCACCAAGATTTAACACTTTTTCATCTGAGACTGAAGAAATGGTTATATTACAAGTTGGATATGTCAATGTTTTTTTTTTTTTTACTAAATTAAGTTAAAATTAATAACTTATAAAATAAATTTAGTTACATTAAAAATTGCTCCTTAATAGCGGGATGTCCTGTGAACGTCCTGCCAGCTAAATGTAACATCCTTACGAAGTCTTGTTAAAGTTTAAAAGTAACTAGGTAAAGTTAAAAATTAATTCATTAACTAAATTAAGTTAGAAAAGTTATTAACTTTTAACTTTTTATTTAACTTTTAATTAATTTATATATATATACACACACATTATATATATAGTATACAGAGTGTTCCCAAAAGATGGTACCAAATTTTAGAAGTATGTAGTACTCGTTAAAATAAATCAAAAAGTCTTAATGAAGTACTCCGAAAATCTTTTATTTCTGAGTTATGAAGCATTTTCTTCTGTGAAAAATAAAAAATAAATTAATCTACAATAAATGTTCAATGTGCCTTCGATTTATGTCAATACACAATTCGACATGTTTCGTCATTGGGAAGGTCAAAGATTCCAGGTTTATTTCGTATTTGTTGTTTCCAAATCTCTTAGTTAATTCATTCACGGACGTCCATATGTGACCATCTAATTACGCAGGGATTATTGTATTCAACTTTGGATTGTGTCTAGTTTTATGTTATCTGAAAAATGGCTAATTTTTACACAAATTCTGAAATGACGGATATTCGTTTTATGTATGGCAGAGCAAAGGGCAATGCTCGAAAGTATCATGTAGCGCTTGTATCATGTAGCTTATCCCAATCGCCAACAGTCAAATAGAAGAATGTTTAATAAAATTCATCAACGCTTACATGAACCGGACAGTTCAAATCAAATTTAGTTGACTGCGGTAGACCGCGACTTGTTAGAATTCCTGCATTCGAGGAAAATACTTTACGCACAATTGAAGAAAATCCTGAAACATCTTGTCGAAGAATCGCCCTGCAAGAAAGATCAAGTCATCACACTGTGTGGAACATTTTACATGCTCAACTTTTACATCATGTCACGCACGTTCAGGCTTTTCTACCAGTTGATTTGCAATGAATCACTTTTTGTCAATGACTTCTTCATTGATACAATCAAGATCCACAATTTTTATGCAATATTTTGTTTACTGATGAGGCATTCTTCACCAGGGATGGAATCAATAACGTTCATAACATACATGTTTGGGGAGATGAAAATCCTCATGCTGTCATAGCATCACGACATCAGCATCATTTTTCTGTAAACGTTTGGGCAGGTATTTTTGGAGACCATCGGACCTTACATTTTGCCTAATAGAGTAATAGGACAAGTGTATCTTAATTTTCTCGAAAATAATTTATTCGAACTTTTGGGAGATATTCCTTTATAACATAGCAATGAATGTGGTTCATGATGCTCCTGCCCATTTTCTCATTAATGTCAGACGCCATTTACCAATCATTTTCAAGAAAGATGGATAGGATGTAGCGGTCTAGTTGTATAGCCATCTTGCTCACTGAATTTAAATCTGTTGGTTTATTATCTATGAGAACACTTGAAGAGCATATAGAGTCACATTATATATGGCACAGCATATATGCCACATTAATTGATATAATAGAGGAATTGATTCAGAGAAAACTGAAAACTGTTGTCAACAAATACGGAATAAACCTAGAATCTTTGAACGTATTCGATCTTCAATGAGGAGATGTACCGAATTGTATGTTGAAATGAACGGAAGGCACATTGAATATTTATTGTAAATTTAAGTTATTTATTTTTTATTTTCTATTTTTCACAGAAGAAAATGCTAATTCAGAAATAAAAGATTTTCGGAGTATTGTTTATTAAGATTACTTTTTGGTTTGTTTTAACCAGTACTACATACCCCTAAAATTTGATACCATCTTTTGGGAATATATATGTATATGTATATATCTATATATTAACTAGTTACTACCAATTCTATAAGCGTGATTTACACGGGGCGACTTTTATTCGCTAGAAGTCGCGTTTAGTGACTTCATAGCGAATTCGCTACTAAAAACTTCTTCTAGATGTGAGTTTGTTCTTATAGCGCATAATCGCGGCGAATACCGCTTTCGACGCTTATCACTGGCTTGTTGCTAGTTTCTTGCTACTCCTCCAAAGAGAATTTTTAAATCGTCAGCGTGAAAAGACGAATTTTTCCGAAACGTCTCGGCCATTCAGATTATAAACATTAGAGAATAATGTTATATATTTCGAGCCGCTTGTACTTTATGACCAACTATTCGCTTGATCATTAGCGACCACTTAACGCTGCGACTTATACGCACTTGATTTTTATTCGCTAACGACAAAATTTTTGTATAAGAAGCTTTCATCAGCGAATTTGAGAACGAATTAAGAAATTTGCTTCAAGCGAATAGTAGTAGAGAGAATTCGCTGGCGAATTAATGACGTCACTAGACGTAGCTTCTAGCGAATAAAAGTCGCCTCGTGTAAATCACGCTATATTACATCTTTTTAAAACTATATTACTCCAATGTCCTTCTATCTTTTACTTTTATTTTTTCCATCGAAGATTTCGATAATATATTTTTTTTTAATACTTATTTATTATGTTATGTATGGGTTTTAACTTTTGATATATCTGTTTGTGTTTTGACTTCTTAATAATATTTTTTTTTTATATTTATGTACTATTTATGTACTCATTACTTTTGTATTTATTCAACTATGTATACGGTCAATTTTTTATATTTCTTCTAAGCATTGCTGAAAAAAAATCTGTGAGTTCGAAACGTGTCTATGTTTGTTCATTTGTTATAATATTGAATAAAATTTAATTTGTGTCATATATATATTTACTTTATTGCTTGTTTTTGGCTATTTACCTTATAAAATATATATTATGTTGCATATATTACGAACTAAATTTTCATATATGTATTTTTAAATAACAAATTATGCATGTTAATTATGTATGCATAATTATGTATGCAGTATTTTTAAAAAATTCAGTTTTTTTACTTTAATAGACCTGTTTGTATTGACGTTGCGCTATAGGATCTCATTATATTTATTTTTAGAAAGAAATCTGGCGAGAGAATCGAGATCTTTTTATTTTCCAATCAAAAGATCTTTCATAACTTAATTATTTATAAAATAATACGAATAGTGATCATTCGTGAAAACGTAATTGAGAGAGAAATAACTATTAGTTACTTTCTTAATCTTTGCTTTTTTTATATTTCTTCAATAATGATTATTTAATATATAAGGCTTTTTTTTTAAATATAAGTTTTATAACTTTATGATTCCAAATTCAATAGCTTCTAAACTAGATGATTAGTTACGTACTCTGTCCTTGTTATGCTTGCGGTTTACATGGGTGAATGTTTCCTAGCAAGAAACACAGATAACACTGTGTAACTAGTAAATCATTCTTATATTATTATTTATCAATGTTAAACAGAGACAATATGATCATTGTTACATTATATTACATTTATGTCTTTTGCTGGAAAATACTAAGCATCAGTAACTAAAGGCTATATGTATATGCGCAAATAGGCCAGCTGCTATTGACACTTTATGAACGTATAAATAAATATGGATAGTAATTGCTCAAATAATATATAATAGGACTTCTAAGTATTCGAATATCTAGATATTCGGATATCCGAAATCGATTCCGATCCGAGAATTCAAAATCGTATTATTCGGGTAATCCGAATATCAGAATTATTCGGATCCGCGGATTTAAATTTGATCCGGATCCGGATCTAAATTCAGACTCGAATCTGAATTTGGCTCCGGATTTAGATTCATATCCAGAAAGAAAGAAAACATCGATGTATTAATGAATTTTAACATTTTAACATTTAATATAAGTTATTTTTTCAATAAAAATTGAATTTTGATTCACATTTTGATTATATAATTGAAGAAAAATAAAATTAAAAAATAAATATAGATTCACACAGAATTATACAAGCATTATACAAGCACAAAATTATTGCAATCCAACTAGATCGTTTAAGGTATTTGTTTCTATAGGTTGTGTTTCTCACATCCTATGAGATTTAATCAATATTGTTTATAAATATAAATGTTTAGAACAGACTTTCAATCTTAAAATAATAATAACAAAGATGTACAAGGCTAATAAGAGAAATATTTGTATTTCACTTTTACATTCAAATTAAATAATATGTATAATATAATAACTTTAATATATTTAGTTATTTATATATATTTAGTCCGCATCCAAGCGAATTTGCTATAAGTTTACTACGATTCTGGAACCGAATCTGAGAACCTGATCTGAGTTCGACTTTTACTATTCTAATCTCAGATTCGAATCTTAGAAAAATCGAATCTCCGGATAACCCGAATTTGAAGTATCACATTTATTTGGATAAACGTACGAATGTCCGGATAACTTTAAATTTTATTAGCAAGTTAACAACTCGCATTATATAAACCAGGCTTTAAGGACCAATAGTTGATCTGTTTGTATCATGGGAGAAGATCAGTAATAGAACAAAAATATATAAAGCTGGCCTTGAGACTACTCAACCTTGCATGGTCGGCTAATCTCTTTACACGAATATGATCTTTAACTACTGATGTTATCAACTCATATGTCAATTAACGTATCATGTAAACCGAGCATTAAGATCTCTCTTACGTACTGTTTGGACAGCTATACCGGTTCATATTGACTTGTGTATATTTATAAAGAGTCAATAGCTGATTTATATATTTGTACGTGAGAGAAGACAGTGGATAATAGAACAACAATATTTGAAATAGCTGGCTTGCTCAATTCACATGATCAGTAAATTGATCAATCTATTTACATGAAGCTAGCATCTGATATTTTTAGCTGGCATTATCAACTCGTAAATGTACCAACTTGTATCGTATAAATCGGGCAATAGACACATAATTTTATTATATTATTTTGTTATATTATATTATTATATTATATATTATATTTTATTATATTATATTGTATTTATTATATTTATATTTATATATAATTTTTAAAGTAATTTTATTTAAGTAAAACAATATTTTTGTTGACAACAAGTTATACTACTTTCAAAAATAATAGATTGTAAAAAATTGACTTATATTGACTTACTACTAAATTTATATTTAGATTTTAATTGAAATAACCATTTTAAAATATAATTATAAAATATAAATTGTAATAATAGTAACAATACAAAAATAATATTGAATGTCAAATTACATCTATTTGATATAAATACAAATGTTAATAATTTATAATTTATAATTAATAATTTATAATTTTTGAAAAAAATAGAGTTATCATTACAGCATATAGATAACATTGTGTAATATTATTAATGATATCTTAATTTAATTGAATAATACAGCTTAAAGTCGTTTACACATTTGAATATTTTTATTCGCACAAAAAGTTTATTGGAATTTTGTTCAAAATTGGGTATATGCGGTTTAAAATAATTGTTGACTATCGATGTTACTTATATTACTTTAAAAAAACATTTACATAAGTCTGCTAAAGTCTACTAAAAATCATTAATTGAAAAAGATCTCATAGTCAATAGAAAACAAAACTATTTTTGGAAATTGCAAAATATATCCAAGTAGAATAATAACGTTAATGATCACAATAATGTTAAAATAACATTAAAATGAATTTTAAACAAAAAGTGATTTTTAATAATTATATTAGAGTTGTTTTTAATGTTATTTTTAAACAAGCTAAAACTTTTTTTCAAAATTAGACTTATACTTAAAAGAAACAGTTCATATATGGATGTTTAGTAATTTTTTTTTGTGTTGACTATGAACTACAGCTACCAAATTATTACAGTCAAAATAATAATTTAAAATAATAATTTAAAATAATAATTAATTTAATTACCTAATATACCGACGGAAATATCTTGCAAAAGAGAATGGATTTTGGTAAAAGCATTTTCTCCTTCAGCGAAATCCGCCGCAAGAATCTTCACCTGAATTTTTGGATTTATTAACAATATTTCGTCTTTTGTGCATTTAAGTTTTTCTAAGTTTCTGCTGATTAATATTAGATTCATGTTTCTTGCTGCTAATTCCTTAGCATAAGCTTTACCAATACCGTCAGTTGACCCAGTGACAACTAAAATGTTTATTATTATTTTTAATTTATTTTTAAACATAATTTAAAACATATTTAAAAGAATAATATAATTTAAAAATTTATAAATAGATAAATAAGATAAGATAATAAGAGAATTAAATATTATTTAAAAATTAAGGAAATGGTCTATGGGAATCGCGCTATAAATAGTATGCTTTTTCTATAATAAAATTTAATACGTAATAACTTAAGATTATATTTTTGAAAAACATTTCAGCTACTTTTAATCTTTTAGAATAGATTAAAAAGATTAGCGATATAAATACATATATGCTCTTTTGCGCATTGTAGTCTATCTACCATCAGAATTAACGGCCACCCTGTACATCCAAAAAGATAATAAATGTCATATTATAAATAGTAAGAAGAATTAAACGACAAGTCAGAAATTAAAATATCACACAAAAATAATATACATATATAGTATTTTACTGTTGCGTGAAAGATCAAGAAAGATTAAACTGCGATTTAGAAATTAAAATGATATCACACAAGAGTAAAAAGCAACAGTTAACCAAAGATTAAAATTGAAAGTTTTAGAACTGACAGAGTAAATGTGTCAAACGTTGTCACGCCAGAAACTAAAATATTTACATATAGTTTCTAACGCAACATTTAATACATTTACTCTATTAGTTTTCAAACTTTCAATTTTAATTTTTGATTACTGTATGCATTTTATCTTATAATCTCGTATGATATCACTTTAATTTCTGAGTCGCAGTTTAATTTTTTCCTACTATTTGTAATCTGAATCTTACACTGCATTTGCTATCTTTTCGGTATGTATATCTTCTACGTTTCTTTGAGATGCATTCAATCAATTTATGTCATTCAGTTTCCTAACTGATTTGGAATTATTCTCCAATGGGGGAATAATTGACTATCTCATGAACTGCGATTATTGGCACAGTGTAATGCAAACAAAAAGACTACATCTTTTTTATTAGCTTTAGCTAATCATTAGCTTAAAATTAGCTAATATAATTTTTCTTTTTAATGTAATTTTTAATTATTATTAAACTTTATTATATAAAAAATATACACATTATTTACAACTCCAATTCCAATTAGTCTATTTTCTTTATTTTTTAAAATAATATTAAATATAATTAATTTTTATATTGGAATTAATAAAAATTTCTTTATAGTTATTTCTTGCGAAACGTTCATTGCCTTTTTTTGTTTTGCAAATGTCCTTATATCCAAAATGATAAAATAAAATATTACAATTAATGTATAGTAAAATTATATATATATATATAATCAAAGATGTTTCAATAATTTAAATGATATTTATAAATTAAATAATATTTATAAAGCTAATTAAAGTTTAAGAGACATATTTTTTTGAACTTACCTGCCCATTCGCCGAACTTTGTTCGCAAATCAATTGCCTTCTTATTGTATATTTGCACAATAATTTCCCATAGAACACGCAGAAATCTCATAACAGGACCAAGTAGAATCCAAAAACAAATTAAAATAACTAATAGCCAAAATGCTATTGTTATTAACATTTTTTTCGTTATTTTGCGTTCTCTCTATTTACCTAAAAGAGAAAAATATTTATGTTAAAAATCACAAAAAACAGTTTCCTTTAATTTTTTATTATAAAAAAAATGTTGACATTTCTTTGACATATTTTTGTCAAGAAATATTTATAGAATTAAGAGTATATAAATTTAAAACATATCAAAATATTATTTAAGCATTAAGGCCTAGCTCAGATCAATAGAGCCTTTATTTATTGTGTATTCATATAATATCTTACGATATTTTGTGCTTACAAGATGTTTGTTTATAATTATTTGCTTGTAATTAGAATTATTTATGTGATAAAAAGGAATTTATTAAACTTTCCTTAATTTTAATTTTAATGTTTTTACTGAAAGTTCTGTGTGATCATACATTTTTTTCAAAACTATAATTTCACGTAAGTACGATGTCACAATTGAGAAAACATTTGTGAGAAAGGCTTTAACACGTGAAAGTGTATTACTTAATCGCGCCAGATATTTCGGTAATGCAACAAAAGCTTGATTGTTCGCTTCTTTATTTTTGAAAGGTATCTCTTACCAAACACTTTGTTTTCCTTATCTTTGTCCCTTATTGTTCTCCCTTATCTTTCCCTTATTATTATCCCTTATTTTTTATCTACTCTCACTTTTATTTGTGTTTTCGATACCGGCACGATGAGAGATGTTCAAGAAATGAAAGCCGAGGCAAGACTAAACCGTCATCTCGCTCGGGTGATTGTACTGAAGGCCAAGTCGAGAAGTCATGATACTTTCTCCTTTTGCTGAAATTCTCGTGGCTCCATGTACAATTTTTTGTGTTTTAGGTCAGACGACCTAAAAAATCTCAACTTTTGCATAAGCGAATATGTATTATATATTGCAAACAAATTATTACGTCGAGTTAGAAGCTGTGATTATTTATCACGTAACATATTTATCGGGCGTTTGTTATCTTTCATTCTATTTCAATAGAATTGCTTCATGTTGATCGATTCGCGGATGACATGACGAAAAGTTACGTAAAAGAGATGACATTTTAGAAAACATCGACACATAAATATCTTCATATAATGAGAAAATTATAAGATTATTACTTATAATAAGATTACAACAAACAGACTTTTAGTTTTTATATATATATATATATATATATATATATATATATATATATATTAGGTGCAGTAAAAAGAAATCCATTATTTTCGTTACAAGTTAATTTTCTGATTAATTTCATTTACATTGAAGTTAAAAGACTTTTGTAGTCACAATGTGGATTGATGTAGCAGAAGCAATTTCGCTAACGATTCCGACATTCATCCGCAATTACATGTGAACATGTTACTGGCCAATAATAAAACTCGTTGACCCTGATTGTGAGTTGATATAATCTTTCTTTAAAGAGGCCACTTTTACAAGCATAGTTGACCGCAATGCTTGACCTACAATTTATTCAGCGGAAACTAATAACTTACATTTTGCAATTAATAATGACAGTTGCAAAATTATTTTTCATATATAATCATATGTCAAATTATAATAAAGATATATATAATTATGTATAATTATATAGTTATACATAATTTTATAATAATTTCCTATCTATTAGGTGTACAAAAAAGTTCTGAGCTTTAGATTTGATACAACCGAAATAACAATTTAAATTTTATATATCTTCCCGCCTTTTTGTGGTTTTAAAGCGTTAACATTTGGCCTTCTAAA
>Ga0157363_1004709_pt1 | contig 12624 bp, 7 predicted proteins | sample AttsexASBM1_FD_111477 | JGI IMG/M metagenome (GOLD analysis project Ga0157363, IMG submission 111477) | Fungus gardens microbial communities from leaf cutter ant in Ribeirão Preto, State of São Paulo, Brazil - Atta sexdens ASBM1 | ecosystem: Host-associated > Fungi > Mycelium > Unclassified ...
AGAAGACGAGAAAAGGGAGAGAAGGTAAGCGAAAAAGAAAAAGAGAGAAGGAAGGAAAGAGAAGTAGAGAGAGTATATATGGCAGAATGGCGTCGCTGCAGCAAATGAGAAATAGAAGAGATCGAGTATAATATAGAAGCATCGAGTATAATTTGGAAGTTCCAAAGAGGATGAGAACGACCTTGGGATTGAATTGGCGCTCTTGAGGGGAATGGGGAGCAAATCCGACACTAACCTACCTCGCTCGACCCGGCCCGGCCCACCCCAACCTAATCGAGCCTGACTAATTAGAGGGCAGACTGGTAATGGAGTCAGCCAGTGAAATTGGGTAACGGTGGGCCTGATTTACAGTGCGAGGGACTTGGAAACTGGTCGCCGAGGGGTGTGAGGATAAGAAGTGCTCGTAATGAGAGGAATGGTGAAACTCTCTACGAATTGCATGATAGGAAAGAGGAAAGGATAGAGACGAAAAAAAAAGAGAAAGGAAAAAATCGGGAAAAAGACTACTGACGAATGTCAGCTTTTAGATTGGCCGTTAGTAATCAAGTCTTTCTATGACACGGCCTGAGTATTCAGTAGTGCCGAGCTGATCTTTTAGATCATGACGTGAGACGGGTGAGAACCACACCGAGCTCCGGAAATCCGCTGAACTTTTAATGGAATCGGTGATTTTCAATACGCCTCTTTCCTGGAGCACGCGGTTGATAAGTCACGCGAGACAAAAAGATTCACGATGGGATTCACGGTGGCCATTTTGGGCAGGGAACGTCGCGTTGGCGCGCGACGAGTATTCATGGAATTGAAAATTGAGAAACTCTTCGGGGAAGAGTTCACTGGAAAGCTGGCTCCCGGGAGAGGAGATGTGCTCGTTCTACTCCCCATCCGATCAGTGACTATTCGGTCGTTTTTGCGATTCTCTCGGGTATACTACGTCGGCGAGAATCCGCGATATCATTTTCCGAGATTAGCCGCGATTTCTTTATTCGAAAATCTCTTCCTCTTTTCACCCAAAGGATGTTATTTTTTCAAGAAAACATTTTTTATTTCTGTAGTATAAAGATATTAATTATGTGTGAGCGAAATTATGATGACAATATATTCGTCCAGAACAAATAACGTTCTTTGTAAATTCTGAAATGTATATCACATCTTAAGTTTCCTTGTAGCCATATAAATATAATCAGTTTGCGAATTTCAAATTATTATTAGAATCAAATTATTATTAGAGAAATATTTTGTGTAAAGAAAATTAAATTTCAATTATCCTATATTTGCAATAATCTTCGTTTTACGTTTAAAAGGCAATTTTCTGGAAAATCGCGATTTCGTTCAATAATTAGGTGAATTCATTAGATGAATACACATAGAATTTTTTTTTATTAAAAATCCTATTTCGCGGATCTTTTGAAACTTAATGAGCATTCCTATAATTATATCGTTTTAATCGATTTAAAAATTTCGTTTTTAATTCTTCATATCTCTTATTAATTATTAATAAAAGATATTATTAATAAAAATTCATAATCATTTTGAAATCAGATTGTTGTGGCATCAGAACTCGATCTTTTACAAAGTTCTCAGCTTCATTGGTAACAAATAACGTTACTCACGAGAAATATATAGAAATTTACAAAGGCAATGCGTCGAAGGAAGAGAAAGAAACTTCACGAAGGTATTGAGAAGGTAATGAAAAGAGAGATGAAGTAAAAATATGAGTCGCGTGCAGATAGTTAGGGACTACGATTAGATGGCCTCTGCATTTTTCTCTGTGATGATTTCATGTAGTGTACCACGATAACAACGGCAACGATAACAAGACGGAAGGCTGATGAGAAAGTCACCCGATGGGAACGAAGGGATAGTTGAAGAGTGAGCGAGCAAGAAATGGCAAGGAGGAAGAAGCAAGAGAAAAAGTGACAAAAGAGACACGAGTCCTCGAACTGAGCTTGGAAGCTTGATTGTATACCGGAGACAGTGCTTTTGAAGAAGACAGGAGAGCCCTCTTAGACTATATAGTTGAAGTCGAGTGAGTCTCGTGTGACCTCGGGACAAGGCCACGTTACCCGCGAACAATCCGCAACTGTAGGAACTAGGAATGTCCGTGTATACACGAACGTACATACAACGATACATTTACAAATGTATCCTTGGTGCGACTCTCGTTTCTTCCTTCAGTCGCCAGCCTCATCGCCGAGATGACGTAAATATCCTAAGGACTGTTTCAGAGGACTTGTGGATCGTCGAGCAACATACGGGCGTGGCGAGAAACGTTCTTGATTAATGTTATTGATGATCATTGTTGAGTGGGATAGATGTTACTCAGAGAAAAAATGGAATTAACAAAAGTGGTTAAGATACTCCGGACATTATTGTAGGTTTGTCGCATCGGCGGATCGGCCACCGACAACGTCTACGTAATTATTTTTGATCTCCGGAATTCATTGCTCTTGACAAACATTTTTAGAGAGATTTTGTATATATATAGTACATTTGTAGGTATATTTTTGTATATTTATATTAATTGGAAATGGTTATTCGATTCTACATTTACATATTTTTTCATTAATTTCACTGACCATATCGAACTGACATTAGTGATCCGAGAGCTGTAATAAAAGAAAAAAAGAGAGTGCGAGAACGAGTCGAAAAAAAGTGAAACGAATGTTAACAATAATCGTCAACGTTTCCTATCGAGATGAATGATGAGTATTCACACGATACCAGGGATGAAACTCCCCTACGTAACGTTTTTCTCGGATTTCTCGATTTATAGAACACTCCGTGCGTACCGGAAAATACTGCGAGATAAATAAATTACACGAGCAACATCGATACGTACGTCCGCGGGAAACTTACACAAGCGCGGCCGTGATCATTTCACGGATGAAATAACGAGTAATTGGTTTACGAACTCGGCCATTGAACAAAGTTTCTAGAAACTCTCCCCCCCTCACCCCGTTTTCGATCGGCGTTACATAGAGTTTCATAACACGTGCAATGGCTAATGAACGCAAATAAAAGCGCAGCCACGACGACGCTTTTGTGTAACCACGAGCGAAACGCCGCGCCGTCTTCTCGCGTGGCCTCGTATAATATCGCGAAACTTGTCCTCGAGTTTCAATCCGGATGGGCTTTCGACGAGGGGAGACGGACGTAGTGAAATTCGGTGATCGAAATTGCACTGCGATTCCGAGGTTCACAATGGTCGTGATTCCTTGCAAACAGAATCAGAGTCGCCGCTGCTGTTAATTTGTCCGCCGGACTCCCGCCGCGCCGCACCGCATCGCATCGCACTGCGCCACGCTGGCGCTATTTCGCGGACTCTTCATCTAGCCAGTTCGAGTTAACTTCGTCTTCCACTCTATTCAAACAGCGTCCACGCTCAGGCGGTCTGCCTCGCCTACTCATTAGCGTCCCACCCGTCCGTTACTACTAATGCACGAGAGTCAGCCAACAAATTTACACGACGCGTTGCTGGGAGTTACTCATTAGAGCGCCAATGCGCACAATGTAATATTGCAATTCCACAAACTTCGCAATGCTAATTGCAGTCTCGCATACTCGCGTTTGTACATTAAAAAGAACCGTGATTAAAAAATCGTAATGTCTTTTCAACACATTGAAGGAACTCGATGTCAGTTTATTATTTTTGTGAAATATTAATATGTCTATAATGAGTAGGCGAATATATTATTTTATGTAAGACTGATTTTCACGTTTTTATGCAGCAAAAAAATAGATGTTTTTTTATTGTTAAAAAATATAAAGATCTGATCATTCCCATATATGGCAATATGATATTATTATATCCATTAGTTTAATTCTAATTTTAAATTATGTTACGCTTAAGTGTGTGTTGTCTTCACTTATATGACCAACATAGAAAATTATTGACTGATCAAATAATATTGGTAAAGACTATACTCTTAGAAATCTGAATTATTTTTGTTATTTTACAACTCTTAAAATAATCACTTTTTTTAAATTATGAATTTTTATATCCTACAAAATTATAACTTTTCATCAAAAGTAATATAATTATATAAGTAATTCATCAAAAGTGATATATAAGAGTTTATGTTTACTCTAATCACCAAATTCAAAATAAAACAATATTGCATTCTGTAGAAAACTCTCCTTTTTATTCATAAAAACGACACAATTCAATTCATATATCACTCTCGTGTAGAAGATATTACGTTCTCTTTTGAAATTTTAATAACGGCACAAGTGCTATTTGACATTTGACAGACTGTGAAATTAAGTTTACTTGGATTAAATAGAATTGGTTGAAAGTAAACAAATCAGAATTTTCTGGTTAAATCTACTAAAATTCTAGTTGAGATAATCGAAATTCTGATTGATATAATCAGACTCTTCCAGTTCATCTATTTTCAACCGGATATTTTCTTAAAATAAAGAATAAAATTTCCAAATATTTCCCTCCCGACATTTTGATGAGCAACTTAAATGACGAGGTTAAAAAGCATGTTGAATAGAGGCATTTTAACATACATCTTTCATAGTGCATCATGTTAGAACAGCTTCCTGTCCAGGATGACACACGGTGTTGCTGACCGTGGCTCACGTTAAAGGGGGATCGTTTTGCATTTTTCGCGACGCGGTAAAAAGCTAACCGCTTACTGCAGCCATAGCCGTTTCGGTCCATCTACGTAATATTATTCGCCCGGATACGGATCCGTTCTGTTTTTCGATGCGTGCGCCAGTACATTTAATACCTACGATCTTTTTGTCTGTAACTTTGCATTAATCCGGGAACGTAATAAAGCGAGTACGAATAAACAGAGAGAGAGAAAAAAGAAAGAGAGAGAGAGGGAGAGGGAGAGAGAGAGAGAAGACCGGCGATGGCGCGACGGACTCGCCAAAAACTACCGATAGTAGTGCAGGATATATCCGGGCGAAAGTAGGCAGCCGGGATATGCAAACGCGACCGTAAGCCCCGCCGGATTAAGCACGAACGTATTTTCAATTCGCGATAGCAATAAGTTCAACCTCGTCCGCTCGTTCGTTACTCACTCGCACGCTCTCTCTTTCTTTGTCTTTGCCTCTCACTCTGTTCTGTTCTCTATCCTTCCTCTTTAAAGCCTTTTTGCACCTTCGATCTCGTTAGTATCGTTTTTATTCCATCGTTTCGTGCCTCTTAACCGAAACGTGCCGAATTCTTTTGCGACTGTCGACAATTCGAAAGAACAATCATCCTTGATGCTCATCGATGTTCTTCTTTATTGCCGTTATTTGTAGCTTATTTAAACAGCTTATCTAAGCAGGAGACACTTTTATAGATGCATGGAGATATTATATGAATGTTTATTTTTATCGTAAAAACAATAATTGCCAGAATCAGAATTATCAGTATTCTTTAATATCGAATAAATTGCATTCTGATAGATATTTTACATTATCGGTTTCTTGTAATAGTCTATTTTCTCTTCTTCAACGAGTTCCAATTAAAATTTTATTTTATGAGTTAAAATGAAATGAAGTCTCGTTTCTATTTGGCCGAAGATACAGATTCATTATGGGAATGATACAGAATTCTCTGATCGAAAGTATAAAAGAACAATTAAAAGGGCTCCTGTTACATTTTAAAGCAGACATTATATATTTCAACGATATCTTTTCCAAATAAAATTTATCAATTATAGTGATGTTAAAATCACTAGTTTAACATGAGAAAATTCGAAAATTTAATTATTAGTCTTTATTATTATTTCTTTATTAGTATTATATCTTTATATAGTATTATTTAACTATTATTTCATTTCAATTATAATAAATTGTTTCTATCAATTTTAACACAAGTACAAAATATTTTCTACTGTGTGTTTCATATGACACAAACAATAAATGCACACGTAAAAATTATTAACGATTAAATTTGCAAACGCAAAAATGTCTAATGAATCTATGGATAGGAGATAACATTACTTTTATAAATCCGATCCGTGTGCGAAATGCATCATCCGTCAGACACCCATTAGACCATCTCGGTATGACCACGTTGCTCGATGAGTATTCAGTGGTCACCTAATGGACATCGACGCACTTTTTCGCACGGCGCTATTCGTCATGACCATCCGTCCGGGTGTATACAATACAACCGGTGAAAAAGCTGACGAACGTTTATACAACGTGAGAAGAATGTTGCTCTCGGTCATGTCTCTTCCCTAGTTCTCTCACGCAATGACGCGAAGGCAAAAAACGTGCACGTTATTTTATTTAATAACGAAATAATAAACACGAGTAAAAAAAAAAAGATGAGGTAGAAAGATTCGCGTAATAAGTATCATTCCGAAGGAAGAAGGGAATAACCAATTTCTGATTAGATTATGCACAGTGCAAATGATTTGACTAAAATATCTAAAAATTTAGCTAGATATAACAATCATTTTGTTAAACTATAAAAATATTATAATTATGTAAGATGCTCAAATATGAGCATTGCTGCAAAAAATTTTAGTATTCTAACAATCACAGCTTAAGCGTCCTATAGAAATTATTTTGATGATTTAAAATTATTTTTAGATCTATATCTACATAAACTAAATTTTCAGATATTTCTGTGTAAAAATTAATCCTGCAAAAATTCTATCCTGCATTAGAAAACTTGCTAGATCAAAAATTGTGATCAAGATATAGCGTTGAAGAGGCCTCGAATTATATCAGAGGATCTAATGGCGTTTAAACAAGGTTGAAGATCAGAAAATTGAATAGCGTTCAAGACGCAGAATTACGGTACCGCATTCACCGCATGAGCACGAGATTGCGTGATGCGAATATGCAACGCGATTGTATAGACGCTCGAGTGCCGGCGGCTTATGCTGGTAATTGTGCCTTTAACACCAATGCCGATTGAACACGATGAAGCGGCGAACGTGATTGTGTAGCGTCGGTAGATTAAGGTAGCGAAGATGAAGGTAATAGTGGACGCGGAAGAAGAGGTAGAAAGAGAGGAAAATTTTTCATTGGAGTCAAAAGTTCGGCGTACTGAAAGTTTAATTCCAGACTCTCTGGGCGTGGTGCGGCTTGAATGAAAAATCTCTCCTCTCTCTACTTTCACCCCTGCCCGCTCCTTCGTCTCAATTCCCCGTCGTACCGTCGCTTTCGCGCTTTTTCCGTTATCCCGACGCGGCGAAGAAAGACGTTCCTTTGGCAAACCGTTGCCGATTAAATTCGATGGAAGGGCTGGGTGCAGCGAGTGATTTACCCAAGACTTATTTCGTGGTTGAATCGAACGACTAATACATCGGCACCTTCATCCACGTTTCCCTCGTCGAGATGTCAATACCGCCACTTATCGTGACGCCTTTACGAAGGGCAATTTAGTGTCTCATAAACATGGCTAGTGCAGGCTCCGCTTATGAGATTTTTAAGTAACTGATTTTTCGTTTAAAACAAAATGGATTTCTGTCGAAACGCGAATTTTCTGGTACTGAAAGCACATTGCAATTTTCATTTGTTATAATTAATTATTACGTATACGTTGCTTCTACAAGATTTTTACTTGCATTTTTATTTGTGACTATCCAAAATAATTATCTCTTAGTTTATTTAGAAAGGGAATTATTAGCACTGTTTAATTCTCCGAAGCTAACATCAAAATCAGTGTGTAATATGATTATTGATGCTGGACTGAGGTCTCTATTTATTTAATTTATGATGACTAACAGGCACTAATTACAAGAAACCAAAATTATATAACTCGTGTAAAAAGGAATGAATACCTACTAAGTTTATTTTAATCCTCCGTTTGTAATATAATCTTTTTTTGGTACATAAACGAAATTTCACTCCCAAATTTTTTCAAAATAAAGGAGAATAAAGTCTTATTTCCTTACTGTTAAATTTTACATTTTTAAACGTTGCCATTTTTCCCATTTTTCTTGAAATTTTAATTTTTATTAATTAACACATTTTAACGTTTGAATTAAAAACCTATTTAGTAATATTAATAGAAATGTTGAAAAATAGTCCTAAATTTCTCCACTCTTTTTAAAAGCTTAGGAAAAAAACTTGGACTAAAAAAACAAAAAAAATTCAAATTATAAATGGAATAAAAATATGATTGCAGACAAAAGTTAATGCTAATAATTTAAATTTGCAAACGTTTATATAAAGAATATATTTAATTATATTGAGTAACTCTAATAGACCTACTCGATTGAATATATTCTTTACTGTCAGTTTTGGAGAGTTAAGAGGAATTGTTAATACGATTGTGCGGAGACAACCTCGTTAAAAAACATTGTTACGCTCTGACAGTTACGATTAACGTCTTACGATTAGGCTAAAGATTGATGTTCAACTCCATTTTGTTCGCACTATTCAATACTTGTCTCAATTAATCAACGTGAAACGCCACACGTACGCCTCACTAGCCTTAATCTATGAGAGGTGCGGTCCGTGTGAGCGCGCGCCACTCTGCCCTACCTTCCCCGAAGCTATCAGAGTGTAGGTTTTGCGGCAATACGTTCGGGGTGGTAACTGCAGCGGTACCACTCGTTTAAAACGCATTAGGGTGGTAGGGATGTACGGCGGTACAAGTCCGTGGCCACTCTAAGCACCGCAATTCCGCAGCTGCCGCAATTCTTGTTCGTGCTTTTTGATCAGGCGCCATCAACGCCCTCGACCGCTTTACATCCATCCCTCCCTCACCCCATGCGCTTTTGTGATCACGCTCGTCCTTTTCTGTTTCAGTGAAGCCACTGAGTGTGACGATACTCAGCAGCGAGCACGCGCCCCTCAGCGCCAATCGAAAGTACGACATTAATTGCATGACAGTGGGCTCAAGACCACCGGCCAAGCTGTCCTGGTACATGGACGGCAGAAAGCTCACCAATCACACGGACAAGGTAAAGCTTTACAGCTAATCGAACGTTACATATGTAATGTAGCTTATAGACTCTATCACTGCACTGTTAAATTCATAATGTTTAATTGTACCAATTTGAATTATTTGTAATCATATTATTTTTATAAATCGCTTTCTACTGCTTCTATCTTCAATATATCATTAATTTAAACAATGAAGTTAAAAAATTTAACAACATTAAATCTTTTATTTTTGACTCCATTACAAATAAAATTACTGTAACAAAGAATTAAGATAAAGTTGTTATTAAGAGAGATAGTTTAAATACTTGTGACGCCTTTTTATGTACTTTTTACGTATTTTATGAAAAATGTTTTTGGATCTGATATACATTCTTTACCGAAAAAAGATAATTAATTAATCTAAAGCCCATGAAGAGATTTGCTTGGCAAAAATATTGACTCATATTTCTTCGTACAATGACTACTCCATTTCCGCATTCGGTTTCACCGAATATAACCGTTACCGAGTGCCAAAAAAACGCTCGATACTCGATACTCGTTTCAGGTTCGATTGATAAAACGGTGGGTACCGTGCGAGCAAAGTTGTGTTGCGACAAGTGTCGTCGGCAAAATGGTAGCAGAAAGGGAAACAAACGACGCGATCCATGAAATAATTTCCTATTTTGTCTTCACCAAAGTGGAACGAAAAACAAAATAGTTCATCGTAGTTCGTGGTTATTTTCTCTTGACCAGCTAGCTCGCGCTACGCTAATGGCATCATCGACAACGAAGCAATCGATCTCCATTATCTCCTCCTCGTGTTACGCCGATCTTTTATTTGTAATATCTCGTATCTCGAATGTATAAAATTCTTATTCGGCGGAACCCCTGCTTCGTTCTAGGAAAGAAGTCACGCCAACTCGAGGTCGTTGCGGAATGATTCAACGTCGACGAAAACACATCGGCGACCTACATAGCATCTGTTCGTCGTTGTTTCCCTGTACAAATGATTCGTGAAAGAAGGGGTGACTCGATAAAAAATGGCATTCATTTAAGAGTTAACTCTTTAATTATAAGGTCGAATGTAACGGCTTCGTTAAAGTTTTTCATTTTACTGCAATTATTTAAAGTCAATTAAATTATTATATTATATTAAAAATTTTATTATATTTTTTACATTAGTCGTTGTAATTTGTTAATGATATTAATAAGCTCAAAATATTGCAAAGAACTCATCGCGAAAAATATCACCTCGTCCAAAATTTGAACCTGGGATTCCTGACTTTTCTTTGCGTGAAATTATAATTTGCTCAAAGATATACATACAATACTATTAAGCACCAACATCTGCAAATATAGTCTTCTTCACTTATATATTTTTTCATGTCTATATAAATATAATATACAAACATATCTATATTATTCTGTATATAAATAAAAAATATATCTAACAAATACCATCTATAAAAATAAACAGAGAAAGACGTTTCGAATTATTATTTATTTTTGATCCATTTTGTATATTGATTAGATAAAAAATGAAAACAGGTTGGATCCGACCGTAGACTGTGGAGTAAAGGTCCCCAGGGAAAAAGTTCCCCTTGTATCTTGATAATAACGCATTCATTAAAAAATTCTGCCACAATTCGTCAACTAAGAGTGGGAATCTCACGTCACAAAGTTCGTTGTTTCTCCTAACTGTTAGGAAGCTTGCACGGACATGCCTTTGCATTCGAGAGTAAAAAATAAGATATTAGCGTCGCAGTTATTTTGTGATCTGAAGGGATCATTTTTGCAAAACTAGATAGATTAAATAAGTATTTATTAATCTTATTCTATTGTTTTAATAGTGTGATTATTAAAATGGTTATTTCTATTACAGTTTTTTAATAACAATACCACAAAGTCTTGTTGGGGTAAAAAGTGCCTTGGTTCCGTTATTGCGCATACGTTAATGTTGATTCTATAACAAGTTGATAATCTTAAGTCTTATCAGTGAAATTGACCAATAGCCAACTGTACGAAATGTCACCGATTACTTTCAATTATCGACTCATTGGAAAATCAACATTAGTGGTGCTCTCTCATTAGAGAGAGAGAGAGACTGGTATTCAGAATGCAATTTTCATCTCCGATTTCGATGAAATTAGGCTTATTCGAAACGTTTTGTACGAAATGAAAGAATCTATAAGAAAAAACGTCAGCCTTGCAAACCCGAGATATTAAGCGTTAAAGTTAATCTATTGAGATTAGAAAATCTATCAAAGTTTAGCGACACAAACGTATCGAATGAATCTAATATCGTCGAAATCAGAGGCGAAGAAGCATTCTGAATAATTACCGAGAGACTTTCAGTTGTATTTTATTAAAAATAATCTTAAATTTTATACTATTTGTATATAACAAAGTAAGGTTATAAGAAAACTTTGATGTTTATTACAAAAGTTTCCTTATATTACGTTGAGTATTATAGTAATAACTTATGAAAAAATTAACGAGATTACATAATATTTCTAAAAGGTGTTTTTCAGAATTCGCAACTACGAGAGGAAAACTGATGGATATATTTTTATAATATTTCTATTGTAATTTTGTTACAATAAAAATATAATAAAAATATATTAAAATTAAAATATCATCTTGTAACACAAAATTCACTTAATGTAGGTACTTTATAATAAAAAACTTTAATATATACTTATTTTTGTCTCTGAAAATAGTTCAAACTTGATATAGAAGTATTAATTCTTTTTACCCCATTATGGGGAACTTTTTACCCAGCATATGGGATAAGAAGTGCCGAATGACTTTCTCTGCAAAATTTACGATATCTTTGTAATGAGAGGTATATATATATATATATATATATATATGGATACTTTCTTGCATGTATTTTGTCGAAGGTCTCTAATTTCGAAAAATATCAACATAGTCTGTGTAAATTAAATATTTTTTATTTTACAAAAAAATGTCAAAAGTGACCCTTTTTTCCCTAGTCTATCCTAATTTTCAAGAAATGTTTTGAAAAGAACTTTACTGTTAGGCCGAGAAAAGCCCACAAAATCGTGCGTCTCCGTATCCAAGAGGCGAGGGGAAGGAGAAGGGGGAGGGGTGCATGCAGGCTTCTTCTTCGATCGTTTCCCGCGAAATCACTAGCATTAACGCCGGTATCGGTATTTGCATCGTTGCCATTAAAGCACCCCCTCTGACACGCCATGGCGCAATTACCGGATAGCGCGGCGATGCTTTCGTGATCTCTCGCTCTCACTCCGTTTCACTGCTATTCATTGCCTCGTCTTGCGCAGGGAGAGAGACAGCTCCTTCGTCTCTCTTGCTCTTTGATCCCCTCACTCCAGACGACGCGGAAACTTCTCCGTTATACGTACTCGAACTCCGGCGTACCATCGATCTACGCCCTTCCTGCGTTTCCGCGATGAAACTCTTCCTGAAACGTGATTCTTTGACTCGCCGCGCTTTCCTCCCTCTTCTCTGCCAAACTGCGTTTCGAATCTCGATATACACGCCGCTCGTGTCGGGGGCGGTATATAAGTTTTAGAGTGTTCCATTTCAGACTGTAAACGTATGTAATTGAATCGGTCATTTCACAAAGGTTCGTGAATCGACTCGCTTTACAAGCGGACAAAAGAAATTAATCTTTCTTGTAAAATAGTACGGTGCTAAAATATGCATATTGGAGATATGTTCAAAACATCTTTTAGCTTTCGCCAATTTAATTGCAATATGTCTTGATAATGTTTATATTACAGAAATTATTTTATAAATATAATA
>Ga0157363_1004710_pt1 | contig 12623 bp, 2 predicted proteins | sample AttsexASBM1_FD_111477 | JGI IMG/M metagenome (GOLD analysis project Ga0157363, IMG submission 111477) | Fungus gardens microbial communities from leaf cutter ant in Ribeirão Preto, State of São Paulo, Brazil - Atta sexdens ASBM1 | ecosystem: Host-associated > Fungi > Mycelium > Unclassified ...
AAATATCGAAACCATTCCCTACATGATTTATCAGTTGGAGCAGTGTCACCATAAACTTCGACAAGCATTCGATGGGCTTCAGCCGCACTTTTTTTCCAATTAAAGCAGAAAATCAAAACCTCCCGCAAATGCTGCTTGGTTAATACAAAATTCGACATTTCAAACATAGTAAAAATCAAGATTTTTGTATGAAACTTAAAGCGATATAAACTGAATATTATTAGACATTTAACCTCTTTGAAACCGCCAAAATCAGCTGTCACTATGAACCATTCACAACAGCTGGAACAATCTTTAGGGAAACGGACCGAACTAATTTGTACTCCTAATAGTAAAAAAATGATTGATGTATCACACAACTTCTTGTATGTCTGATTGATTCACTCACAATCAGTGATTTGCATATCATTCACTCTCAAAATTCGAAAATAATAGAAAAATTATATTAAAATTTAAATTGACAAAAAATGCGTAGATATGCATTAAAGAAACAGGCACTATCCACATAATACATATAATAATAATTTATAATCCACATTTTCTATCGCTTGAATTTCTCTACTTGAAATAAATAAATTACACGAAATAATCGGTTACGATAAATTCTCGTTGTTTTGTTCTTACGGATCGCGGAAATACATTAATTATGCGGGCTGATGAGTGAACGTTCGTTCAGAGAATTCGCATTTCGAAAGGCAATATGACGGCACATGGAGCTTGTGCCTCTGGCTATCGACTCGGGTCTCGCTGTGCGAATGGCAACAAAGCGACCGCGTAAACACAAGAGAGTTGTACATCTCATTTTGACCATATTGCCACAACAAAATATTTAACATATTACAAACTGAAGCATGGATATTAATTAATCGCACGTTTGCGTTTCAGGCAAAATAGAGGTATTTACACGTTATCATACAACATACGTGTACATCTCTATAATGAGCGACTCTTTTGAACGAACGCTAAAGAACTTTGACGTAACTGTTAACTGATTATCGGTGTACGTAAATTACCGCCCTTGACTATAGCCACGTGTGTATACGTGTGTATGTGTAAGTGTGTATGTGTGTATGAGAGAAATAAGATAACACAACGCTCGCTGCATGTTGCGTCAAGCGAGTAATTCACTGTCGCCGCAAGATATTTAACGTGCTCGGAAAAAAACCGCAAAGAATAATAATCGCATGAGCCGATATTCGACAGGATCAACAATCGTTTTTGACTTACCTTAGTACCTGTTGAGTTTCGAAAGGTAATGATACACAGCTTGTGCCGCTGCCTGTCCGTGCAGTTACTGCCGTGAATGATAATAAAGTGAGTGTATATTAACGTGTTGCACGTAAGCACTTTATATATAAACTATTTTAATAAATATTTACGTAATAGGTACTTATCGTAAAACTCATCAGGTAAACGCGTCGAATATTCCTCACATTTCAGTTTAATTAAAAAAAAAAGCTTTTGCGTGCCGATCTTGCGTTTGATGCAATAAACTCATTAATGTTCCTTAAGATAATCATTAATTTTATTTGATCAAAAATTCCATTTAATGAAGATATTATTTTTAATTTGATCTAATATATCTAATATGCCGCTATTATGATATCATTTTTGCAATTTAGATAATATATTTATTTTTCGTTGTTTACTTTTTTATCACATACATACACTGATACTATTTACGAAAAACAAATATTTGAAAAAGAATTATCTCAATTATAAAAATTCTTTTATTATACGTTTTTTTATGGATTATGATAATATTCAAAAACTTCGTAACCTCAGATATTTTAGAATTTACGATTCATTAATCTCGAGAATTTGCTCTTAAATTATTGTGCAATAATTGCGAGCATCTTGCGCAATTGCTTTTTCACATTAAACATTTTCATAAATTTTCAATATCTTTCTCAGAGGTGAATAGGAAATTGCAACATTGTTCTCGTAATATTATATCATTCGGCGAATATTTTTTATATGTTTCCTCTTCGTTTTTTTTCTCGATATCTCGGGAAAGCCTCCGGATCCCATTCTGCTTTCTTCCGGAGTGTCTACTGTCATGTCGAACACGCGTCAGTGCTCACCAACAATGGGGTGTACCATCGGTTGTTTCACAAGTACACGTAGATTCACACTTGTGATAACAAGGGGAACTTGGCGTTTCCGCGTAAATTGACATTCGACATGCCTGAACTCTCGACTAACAGTTAAACATTAGAACTAGGTAAATTACAGGAATTAGATAAATCATTTAATGTTATTTTATTGAGGTAGCTCACATCATGATAGCTGAACGACGTTATTACATATATCCTTTGTAGAGAAATCTAATACTGGCCAATTTAATCAGCTACGAAAACTACAACTAACTTTTGAAACATACTGTTTGGAATACAGAATGCAAGTGAACTTTACGGCGATTGATAGAGAAAGGTTCAAAGTTTTCTTTTTTGCAATTAAAAATCTCATAGTATCAATCCTACAGATTATACAATCTAAAATTGTTTGTTTGAGTTCAAATAATCCGTTATTGCAATTGAGAGTTATAATACTGAACAACAGTATAATTATCATTATTTTAAATATTAAGAACACTGTTATTAAATGCTTTTAATACTCAAAAGAAGTAATTAATTACTGTACATCCTGACTAAGGTAATATTTTTTGCAATAAGTTTCTTTATCGAATTAATTTATTATTTCATATATAGGAATATTTCAGTGCCTTATATTTATATTATTAGCGTTTCAGATCGATTGTAGTTAATGTCCGAATGGCGCACAGTCACACACCTGAGATAATTAAGTTTAAATTAAGAATATATATTGTATTCATAACATCTAACTTTAATCGATTATTGGCGTTCTCTATCATATTTATGTAATTAATTACTGTCTTTCAGTGATAAATTGGCAAATATTAAATTGACTAGTATTAGATTTCTGAGGCAAGCATTATTAAATTCGACAGTATTAAATTTCTAAGACAATAAAATACAGCACATGTTTCTCGCTCATTTTTTTTCCGAACAAGCTTCAATTTTTTTTACTTACTAACTACATTTATACATTTTGTTATTTTTAATTCAAGAGACTACCATTTCTCTTTTGATGCAATTGAGCTGACAGTGTAATTATATTATACAGTTGTAATTATATTATTCTTCGATTTAACGTAAAAAAAATTAGCATTAAAAAAGGAAAAATTGAATGACAAACGTGTGCTGCATTTTATTGTCCTAGAAATATAATATTGATTAATTTAATAATTTTGTTATTTTTAACTTTCATATGTGTCAAAATGTAAATCAATCTATTTCTACAGTTTGTTTTAAAGTAAGCAACGTCCATGTTAATATATGCACTTAGTAAATAATAAACTAAAAGTCAAATTTAATAAATTTTCTTTTGAGTAAAATTATTTAACTCCCATTGTTTTAATCAAATTAACGACATATTAAGTAGCAATAGCAGCGACCTATAGAAATGATTAAAAATAACTCAAATTATAGATATAATTTGACATTATGAATTTAATAATGTATGGCTATCATTATTTTTTTGTCGACAAAAATATAAATCGAAACGTCAGACTGTTGTAGATAAATAGTAGGTCCAGATTTAATTATTCTTATTTGGAGTTGGATGGTTGCCAATAAACATTGTCGAAACGAGCTGCATATCGATTTTGATATTGTCCAGCATGATAATATTGTTAGCATCGCATCATGCCGTTTATTCGAACGTGCAGCGCTTTCGGTGCATTTACCGCCCCGCTGATTTCTGAACAAAGGCGAGTAGCCCCCACGTGGATATAGCGTAATCGATTTATTAGTAAACTGATGGATTATAGCGCCATGGAGATCTGGTATAGCTTTGAAAGAGACCTAGCGCGCGATATAACGTTACGTTATCGCGAATCTAAATTGTACAAATTGCAGCAACGTGAAATATAAACTATTAGCAAGGAGCTATGATCTATAATATGATCATAACTCAAGTTAATGATATTTTTATCGGAGGAAACACAAGTTAGCTAGTTATCACTCATGTAAAATAAATAGAAGGTGATTTTTATATCTTATCTTTCATGTCAGGCAAGAAAGGTGATGTTTCCGCGAAAATAAACGCGACGGAAGAAAATAACATTTAGATTTATTCGTGCGTGACCATTTAACATACGTCTTTAATGAGCGGCATGATTCTTTCGAACACGTACTGAAGAACTTTGGCTTAACTGTGAACTGATTACTAGTGTATGTAATTACGGCGCACCCATAAAAACTTCCGCCTTGCTCTCCTGAAATTACGGATCAACTAAGAGTTTCATTCATATGTATACACATACATACACTAGTATAATCGTGCGTCTATTTTATATCCATTTATTTAACTAAGTTATTAATTAATAATATGTATGTAATTTTTATCATATTTAATTAATATTGTACGCGCTACTTACTTTGCAAGTGATTGTAATTACAAATTTTAATGAGGTAAGGATATAATATGAGGCGATATAATTATTGTATGAGGATTTACGAGAATATAGAATTATATTATTTTCAAAATAAACCGCTCATATCGACCGTAATTAATACTCGATACATCTCGTGCTAAACGTATTGAATAATCAATATGATGATGGCGTGCTTATCAAATCATTTTAAGCGTGATTCTCTCTTCTCAAAAATTCGCCATTACAAATTTTGTGATTTATTGAATAACTTAACAATGCTTTTATGATGTGATGTCAATCGTCGATTACAATCGATTTATATTAAATCCTCTACTTTTATTATAATTTCATTATAATTGTTCAGCTAAATTCTAATTTTTACAATTATAATCCGTGTCATCTCTCATTTAACGAATCAACTAGAAAGAGAAAAATAAAAAATCCGTATGCTCTCCTGTGCCAGCAATTTGTATTTTAGCTTTCATTTTTTGTTTTTTTACATCAATGAACAATGCTCTTCACGAGAAGTTAGCTACCGTGACATAGAAAGTTTCATAGCAAAATTGAACTGAATTTACTTTCCTCGATTTATCCTTTTCGATATAATGATATAATTGATTATTAAATTTATCTTTGAATGGAGAAGAAAGAGAGAGAGAGAGAGAGAGAGAGAGAGAGAGAAAGAGAGAGAGAGAGAGGGGTGATATAAAATTTAACTAGTGAACTGCATTCCAAACAGTTTGTCAATCTTTTCACATTTTGTTAAATTTAATATCAGAATTAGCTATATCGAGAAAAACAAAGAATTCTTTAATATTTATACGATATTATATACAATATTATGTCTCGTTTTTGCCAAGCGCTTTTGTATAGATAGAGCGAAACTGAGTCAAAAAGTCCTCTACCGTTTTGCAATTTTCGCAATAGCTAAAATATTAATTACTAAAAATCGCTGAATATTGGTCGAATATTGATTTTTCAATAATTGTTTACTCAAATTCTATCAACTTTACAAAAAAGCAGCGAGAGACAAAAAATTTATGTTTATTTTCTTTTCATAAAGTTCTGAGAATTTTTTTCAGAATTTTTTAATATTTTTTTATGTTGTTATAGTAAAAATAAGAAAATGCAGTATTAAAAAATTGATAAAAGTTCTTAGAGTTCTGAGAAGAAAATAAATGATTTTTGTCTCTTGCAGTTTTTCTGTGAAGTTGAGTATTTGAATAAAAAATTATTGAAGACCAATATTCAATTTTTAATAATTAATATCTTGTTAAGTAGTGTGAAAATGGTGGTAGAGAACTTTTCGACTTGATTTAGTCCGCTCTATTTACACAAAAGCACTTGGCAAATCTTATGAGACACCCTGTATGTATACATTTAGTTAAAATTAGAAAAGATAAACAAAACTTTCCGTTATTATTGCGTCCGCTAAATGCACGTTATTCTGACTTATTATAGAAACAGTCAGTCTCGGCGATACATTGTAATTGTAGTGCATTTTTAGATAATTTCGAAAGAGCAATTGAACTGTAGTTACAGTTGAAGACGGTCGATTCTGCGAAACGATCTTGAGCGTTTCCAATAGTTCATTGTCACTCGCAAAGGTAAAGATACAAGGAGTAGCGCCACGCGACGAGCCGAGTAACGGAGTTGCTCTTGATTGTCCCCGTGATGGTTACGCGGATGCATCCAGCCAGCAAGCGGACGAGCGGATACCGTTTGCTTCCGACGATAGTTTCTACGGCCATCATAAAATCACATCGCGCGCAAACGGCCAGGCTCTCTTGGACTCGCTCTCGGATCAGAGAATTGTCCAACTTCTTTCTCTCCCTCCCTTCTCCCTCCTCTCGCTCTCTCTCTTCCACTTGCTTCACTCGAACCTACTTTTTCTTCTCTTCTCCTTACACGTAGATTTTCTCCACATAACGATGTCTTCTGGTAAAGGGTTTCACGAGAGAGACCAACGGTATATGACGATCTCCTTCTCTCCCTTTGCCGGCGGCTCCGTTTCATTCCTTTTTGCTATTCCTTTTTCATTTCTTCCCTGCTCCACCTCTTCCTCCTCCTTATTCTTCTCCTTCTCCTGTTCCTGCTCTGCTCCGTCTAGCTGGTGCCGCTGCGCCCGCTTCTTTTTCTTCTTCTTCTGCTCCTTTTCCGTAACGGTGACGCCGGCTTCCCGTTACGCGTCCAGTCAGAATCGTCCGAAGCGGCCTATTCCCTTCCAAGACGATGGGCTTCGTTGCATTATAGATGCTGAACGAATGAAGGAAAGATGTTACTAATGTTGGATGGATGTCCCGTTTGTTTTCTTGGAAACAGGAGAGCCTTGGGGGAAATGCACGACGCTCACGCGAAATAATCTTTCTTCGTTTAATACTTTATTACCTTTTATATACATTCTATCTTGCCTTGTTAAAGGAAACATGACATGTGAAATTAAAGCCACATGAAGTATATTCTGTCGTAGTTACAAATAGTCTTACTAAACTGTTCATCTCGTTACGATCAATTTATTTTATTATTATATAATTAATATATTTTATCATTAACTTTATTAGAAAAAGCAAAACAACTCATTAATTTTTTAAATTCTTGTTTACTTACAGAACAGCATTACGCAGCAGCTGATTCCAACAGTTCGACGCCCGCTAAGAGCTTCGTACCCTGCAAGGTTTGCGGCGATAAGGCGAGCGGTTATCATTACGGTGTTACCAGCTGCGAAGGTTGCAAAGTGAGTATTCAGAATCATAATCGAAAGCAAACAAAAAAGCAAGTTAAAATTTAAAAACTAGAACGAAACATGCAAGCTAAATATATCTACAAGCTGCAATATCTACGTTAATTTTTGTATAATAATCATCGAAAGAAACAGTGAACACTTTGCGTTAGTCGTCCTCGCATTTTTTAATCATTTATGCTAATAACTTGCTAAGAAAAATCAATTTTAAGCAGCTATATTTAAAATTACATAAAATACGTAATTTTAATTTTAATCTATTTCGTTCCGCTTAGTTTTTAATCTTCAATTCACAATCCTGAAGCTTCAATGTATAATATGATACGAGCTTAACGATTGGAAAAAAAAGATTTGTTAAAATAACTAAAAACTTCACTGATTTAACAAATCTACAATCGTCATATACGGACAATCAATTTTCTTTGTTAAAATAATAAAATTGTGAACAGCTGAATAGAATTAGTTATTATGGATAATCATATTTATTGTACTTAATAGCACAATAATTTTATTAATAACAGCAAAGATAATCTTCTGTGAAAATTAATCGTATATAAATCAAAATTTTTAACAAAGCATATTGGCTACGTGTTTGTTTAATTAATAATTTTCTTTGTAAGAAAGAATAAACTGAATTATTTCATACGGATAATAGCTTATAGACATACTTTCTTTGTTGAATCATCAAATCTTTTTAATTATAAATATTAAACTCGCGTAACAAGATATAGCTTTGCTGAACCACCCAATTAATTTTTTTCCGTGATGTGATTCGTTAGTTTTATAAACCCAATTTTACATGACTCGGGAAGCAGTTGGGACTTCATTCCGCGCGGTTCACTATCGTAACAAGCTGAAGGAGAATTGTTCCATGCGCAGAATTATAAGAGAGAAGCTTGAGACACGATACATCGTTAGTTGCTCTTAGCTTCCGATATCTTGCAGAATATTCGCCGATCGGTTTAACCTCGCGGCGCAGCGGTGGGTCGAGTACAATTTACAACTTCAATCCGCAAGGATGCATGACGATCAGGTAATAATCCGCGAAACGACTCGTTCGCACTTCGGGGCAGGATATTTATCGGTACGCGCACTCACGTCTTAAGCATCGTGGGAGATGCACATCCGCCACGAAACGCCCGTACGCCGCTGCACGCCTGAGATTTCAAATGCGGAAGCCCTAAAGCCAGCAGAGTTAACGGTGAATTGGTGCATTCTCTTATTCGCTAGCAGCTAGTTCTGCGGGCAAATGCACGTAAACACATACATATGTGTGTAATCATAAATATGATTTTGCCGTGGAAAGTTCGCCTAAAATTAGCTAAAAAGTTCTCAAACGCGATTCATCCTCATAATAAGAATGAAGATGATTGCGTATTTCTTGTTCTACACGAAAAGAATTTTGTTGGAACATCTGAAAATTTAGCTAAATAAAAACTTGAAAATAATTTTGTTGGACCATTACAATAATTATGTAGCAAACTAATTGCTAAAATGTTGAAGTTTTTATAGTATTGCTTATTATGATTCAAATCCCTAATTCTTACGCAGTTATTTTGATGATCCAATGAAATTACTTTGAAAGATTTGTATCTAGCTAAATTTTGAGATACTTTAGCAAAATCATTCTTTTCATGTATGAAATTATCACTTTTGGTTCAAAAAAGAGTAAGCTTGAATTATATCGCTCTCTTTCTTTCTTTCTAAAATATTGAGTTGAAGAAAAATGTTGATAGAGTTGATAGAGATGTCGATTCACTTCTTTCTAACGAAACACAGATGTTAAGACCAGAAAATGTATAGTCTGTATTTACGTCTATGTTCGTCCTCGAAGTAACTTCCGTTTAATAAAAAAAAAGTTTACATCTAAGAATGTCTTCAATATCATCCAAATAGCTGCCAACACTATTAAATTCCTAATGTCAAATTATATCTAATTTAAATTATTTTTCAATTATTTCTATAGATCGCCACCCTATTCAATACATCGTTAATTTATAACTAAACAATAGAGTTCAATAATTTAATTCAATTAATATGTTAAATTGTATTGAAATTTGGTTTATCACTTATTAAGTGCATACATTATTTATTTTGAAATTAATCACAGAGTAGTTTACATTTTAGTATACGTTATAAACGATAATTAAAAATAACAAAATCATCATTTAACTCAAGGGATTGGATTATCATTGCTCTTTTATACATATACTTGATTGTATAATATTCGTATTTTGAAATGTGGATTAAGCGAATATTCGATAATATTTGGTATCACAATATTCTCTCTTCCGAGTTGAGAATCGAAATCATTTAAATGAAACTTACATATGTTGATAGGAGTTTCTCAAATTAATATTTGATCTGGTTTATATCAATATCAAATAATATCAAATTATCAATAATATAAAGTTTACAATGTGAATAATAAAACAAATTTTGTGCATACAGCTTATAAATTGTAATTTAAACTGCAACAAATCAATGGAACGGCTTGCCATTGTTCCGCGTCCGACTGGGCTATTACTACTGTGCTGCTACATTCGTCTGACCCGCATCGCGTTTTTACTACTGGCTGAATGTACGCGGTTCATGCTGCTCGCCTCTCCTTTATTCTCCACGTGTAATATTTATTATTGTACAAAACTCTGGCTTTCTCTTCCAGCTTTTATAACGTGAACATCTTGGGATATACAAATCTTCTGCGAACGATAACGAGATTTTTATGGAGTTAAAAAACATAAATCTTGTCCTTAATGTTTTATGCTTTCTACAATCAAGCTAAATTTTTTCTGTATTGGTCGAAGTTTTGTAATTTTGAAAGAATCTGTATATAATTATGTAATGTAAATTAAATAAAAGTTATCGAAATAACTTTTTAAAAAATCTTAATTTTTATCAAGCAAAATCAATTGTAATCTATTTAAAATTTTAATTTCAATTTAAACATTCTGTATATCTTTTGTTCTTTTTTTGTAATGAAATAATTTTTTATCATAACGAGATAAATTATTTTGTTAATTATATACTTATGTAATTGATCATTAAAACATTTAATACGTTTTAGCAACTTTTTTCAAATATATACATATTTAATTTATGATATTGATTTATCAAATCATTTAATATCATTTATTTTTTTTTCTGTCACATGGTTGATGAGGACAAACAGACAGACGAGTTATAATGTATCGATTTTCTAGAAATGAGCTGAGGTCGCGCGCGCCATTGGTTATCAGTAATATCGACAGTTGCATTACGAGCAGTCCATCCATCGGGGATTCCAGGATATTGGATGCTGGATGTATGTTAGCGTTGTTGCATGATGCTGTTACGGAATACCTTTCATCAATTAGCACCGATAGTAATATGCCAATAAATCGATGCTTTCTCGATTGCTCACGCCTCATCCATATGCCGTTTCCATTATTCCATTACTTCCGCGTGAATTTCTCACTTCGTAAAGCCATAGCCGGTTATTGTTTACATAATATACAAGGTATCCTAAAATTCGCGCATTTGGAGTACAGGACATGATACTTTATGCTAAAACAAACAACTTTTTCCTTTTACAAAATTGCGTCTGACAAGTTCAGTAGTTTTTGCAGAAGAACAGATTGAAGTTATACGAGTAAACGCAAAAATTGTACCCACAAAAAAAAAGTACCCTGTGCTGGGGACTTAGTTATGTATTTTACTTAGCTTATGTATTTTGAGTCGTTGAATCTAACATCAAAATAGGACCATTCAGAATAAATTTTCAATCTAGAGCAAAAAAATGACCCATTTTTTCGCTATTTCTAGATAGTCTTATTTTGATGTCAGATTCATATTCAGCGACTTAAAATACATAAGAATAGCTCTCCACCCCAGCACAGGATACTTTTTTGTGGGCCTGTGTTATTTATCGAATGTAATTTTACTAGGAAAAAATTGTTCATTTTAGCAAAAAATGAACACAAAAAACAACTTTTTCGTTCATTAAAATTGCGTTCGATAAGTAATTTTTGCAGAAGAGCAGGTTGAAGTTAACAAATAAGTGCAAAAAAAAAATTATTTATCGAACACAATTTTGCTAAAGGAAAAAGTTGTTTGTTTTAGCATAAAGTATCATGTTCTGTGCTACAAATGCACGAATTTTGAGACACTCTGTCCATATATTAATGAATATGAAAAATGAGACCCTAACTATATCAGAATTAAGCATCGAACAAACATTCGACATATACTATATAACCATTTTCACACAAGAATGAAAATATTTCATTGCTTGAAAAAGAGTAAAAATTTTCACTTTTTTTTAGTGAAATTACATTTCAAAGGAAAGTGAAAATGTTTTTTGAGCGAAAATTATCACTTGTTTTTAAGAAATATTTTCATTCTTCTCCAAAAATGGCTGTATTTTCACTCTCTCGGAGTAAAGTTTTATTCCAAGAAATTTAGAAAAAGAAACAGCAATTGTTTCAAAGATTCTTATATTAAGATGTGATGATTATATCGTCCACGATCCTCGTAACCGAATATGCGAGACGGTTCGAAATGTTTGGGTACACATATTCGCACATATAGTACATATGTATTCGTGACTCAAGACAATAGCGGCATTTAAATTTTCTTTTACATAAATTTCTCGTAATGAAGTAGCAATTCGAACTTTTTCAGATCCTTCATAATATATAGATATAGATATACATTTAACTGTTGCAATTATGATATTCGGAAATAATAGTTGTGTTGTAGAGCAAAGAATACGCATCGTTCAAGAGTTCGCATTGAACTTTACGACAAAACTATTAGATTGAGAGTAAGAGCTGTAATTTACACAGAATGTGTAATTACCTTTTGCCTATCTGTATATAAAAAATCATTATACAGCAATGAAAAAGGTATTTTAAATTTTATGATTTTAACCATTTTCTTTCATGGATAAATTAATCGATTTTCAACATCAAATTGTTGCTTTGTGAATCTGTACTATTTATATTGTGTATATGCATATCTCTGCTTCATATTTAATGATATATTTACTTAATATCTATAATAATTTTTATATAGTTATATTAAAGTTATATTAAAAGTAAAAAGTGACACGATGACTCAAGAGTTCGCACTTGAGAACGATTTAAAAGTTTATACATGAGCAGCATTGGCAGACACCAATTGTGAGTAACATATATTTTGTAACGGTCTCTATTCAAGTTCTAAATTCAGTGAAAATTGGATCCAGTGCTAGAGCTGTTGTCTCTAAGCCTACATCAATTGTGCCGGGATCGATCGAAAATTTACTTGTGTGAATATTCTGTATGTAAAAATACTTTCAGATACTTATAAACATATCTGTTTAATAAAAAACAAATGCTATTTTTATTTTAATTAATATTACTTTTCTAATAAGCCACACTTTTTTCATAGTGCGAATTCTTG
>Ga0157363_1004711_pt1 | contig 12621 bp, 5 predicted proteins | sample AttsexASBM1_FD_111477 | JGI IMG/M metagenome (GOLD analysis project Ga0157363, IMG submission 111477) | Fungus gardens microbial communities from leaf cutter ant in Ribeirão Preto, State of São Paulo, Brazil - Atta sexdens ASBM1 | ecosystem: Host-associated > Fungi > Mycelium > Unclassified ...
CTATATGAGTAGCCATATATTCCACCCTTATGAGATACACAGCAAAAATGCAAGGATTTCTTTTAAAAAAGTTTATTTTTTAATATGAAAAAAAAATATTTCGGATTTCTAATTTTTTTCATAGTTGTAGATACAAAGTTTTTACTGATATAGTTCGTTTATTATAACATAGTAAAACACTTAATAAATTAAGTTTTTGATAGGTGCGGGGTATATACTAGAGTTATCCTATGCTCCCAAGATCAAAATTTGCTTAAACTCTTTCGGAACATTTATTAATTAGAAAAATCTGTATTTTTTAAATTCAGTTGTTTTGAAGACTGAATCCGATCAAATTTTTTGAATATCGCGAAATAATAATGTTATCTATGATCGTGGATATCGTGGATGAAAAATATTTTAAATACATAAATAATTAAAATAAATAATTAAAATCGAAATTTCGAAATTCATTATAAAGCAAAATCGATGTAAAATCAGGGTCAAAAAATGTTTTATTATTCGCATGCAGAGAGTTCATAAATGCTCTTCATAAATATTCAGTAAAGAAAAGAGAAACAAAAACAGACTGACGCGCATACTGACTTGATTCATAGATTTTTGTAGATTAATTATGGGATTAGATATATAACTGATCTGATTGATTTCTTGTTTCACTGTGATTGCAATTTTTCTAAATAGATGATTAATCATTCGAAGCTTGTAATTAAAAGTAGATATATTTAATATTTTTTCTAAATCTGAATTTAAATTACGTTTAAAAAATAAAAACTTGCTCGCTAATGTGCAATAATAATTCTTTTTTTGCGATTCCAGGCGCAGACGGACTTAAAATCGAGAAGATAACAGATACAAGCATGATAGCGAGGCCAGCCAGTGTCAATATGCACCGTCACATTAATCATCCAGACAACATCCGTTTCAACCCCGAAGCGAATCTGTATCTGGCAATCAGCCCACATGTGCATGAAAGGTCTACTTTGCGTGAAGATCACGTGTGAATATCAAATGCTTGCCATGTCCATTTTATCCCTTTTTTAGTGTCACTTATCTTGGAAATCGATATTGTATTATTTATTAAGCTTATAAATATATTAAAAAATTTATGTATTAAATTATATGTATTAAATTATATGCAATTATATGTATTAAAAATTCGATTGTATTATTCGATCATTTCATGTAAAAAATAAGCAAATATGCTTTAAAAGCGGATAATATTTTAAATGTATATAAATGTATTATTAACTATAATAGTGATAAGATAAAAAGTAGAGTAGTAAAAAGTAGAATTCTCTTGCGAGTGCTGGCAACTATAGAAATAAAATTTATCACACTGGATTTTCAAGCAATGTACTGTGAGGTAAGACACTTTTCCGCACCTGCGCCCTCATAACGCGATTATATGAAACTTTTTTAACGATAATGTTTCGAGACGTGCTGCGAAAGTGTCAGAACTCAGAGCTTTGTCACGAATCTCAAAGCATGCTGTTGTCTGTAAGAACAAAATGAGCAAAAAAATGTGAAGAGGGATCCGAATACCCGAGTCTGGCTATCAATCGTCAGTATTCGTAATATACGCTATAATACTTTATTCCCGAAAGATCTCGAAAAGTTATTAATCTAATTAAATTAGATTTGTGACGGATAACGTTACGTACAAGAAGTAAATCGCTGAGGGCATTATGTTATACAAATTTGAGGAATTACTGGGAATTACAGGGCATTACTTAAGAGAATTGTGTATTATATAATAAGCGCGATATGAAGTTATGCATTACTAAGGTATCAGTGGGTATTACTAGAGCATTAATTTGGGCATTAGTATATATAAAAATTGAGCATTACTTGGACATTACTGAGTATTAGTAAGTGCACAATTTTGGTCAGATTTACATCTCGATGATGTATTTGTAAAGTTTCTTTGAGAATAACAATGTCAAGAATATCTGATATTTTTTTCGCAATAATGCATTATTCTGTGTACCTTCTTTAGTTAACTATCATTACAATTGTAAAATTGCGTTCTTTAACAATACTAGGTATAATAATAAATTATATATTATATCGAATTTTTTCAAACTAATGTGTGATAACAATAATTTCACAATTACAAATATAAATATAAAGTATTAATGTCGCAAATGCGTGTATAATCACAACTGTTAGTTTAAAGAAATTATCGATTTAATGGCACACTGTTCGGACAATTAATTTCGTGATTATAATTTCAAAACAGCTGTTTGTAAGAACACGTTCGTTAATTCTTCGTGAAAATGTTATGTATAAGAATGTGTATCTTATAATGAAAAAATTAATTGAACGTACAGTGAGCCATTATATCTTTAATTTCTTTAAACTGTTGTCCAATGTGAAAAATTACAGTTTTAAGTATGCATTATAGTTGAGTTTATATTTATTAATTAGACAACTAATTGTGAAACTATCAGTGTCGTAATGCGTGCATGGAATCACAAACATCAGAAAGACAGTTTTTTTGAAGCATCTAAAAATTTAGCTAAATACAGATTTGAAAATAATTTTGTTTAATTATCAAAATTGTATAGAATGCTTAAGCATTAATGACAATGGCATGGCTGCAGAAAGTTTTAACATTCCAGCACTCAATTTAAGCATCCTACATAATTACGTACGTTGACGGTCCAAACAAAATTATTCTCAAATCTACATCTTATACAGAGTGTCGAAATTCGAGAACAATATTACAACGTGAAACTTCATGAAAAATCAAGTAAAAAAATCCTCTATTATTTTGCAATTTTCCAATTAAAAAATGCAGTTAAAATGCAGTTAAAATGCAGTAAAAATGTAGTACTGAAGTTAATAAAAAATTCTGAAAAAATTCTTAAAGCTATATAAGAAGAAAATAAACAATTTTTGTCTCTTGCTTTTTCTGAATTGATAATACTAAAAAATTATTGATATAATTAATATTCAGCGATATTTAATAATTAATAAATCTTATTTATTATGAAAACGTTGTAATAATATTGTCCTCAAATTTCGGGACATCCTGTGTGTATACGTATATAAATTAAATTTTCAAATATTTTAGGAAAACCGTTCTTTCCCTGTCAACAGTTTAAAGAAATCGATATAATATCGTACTATAAAATTACTTTTGTGACATGCATGCACAGGACGTAATCGAAGAGAAAGAATTGTATATATAAAGATAAAAATCAATAATGTAAAATAAAAATTGTATCATATTTTAATTATCGCAATGGTAGAGTATGGTTTAATATATATGATCGCAGTTTAACTTATGTCAGTCATCTCACAACAAAGAGCCTGTAATGTTGATCGACATCGAGTAGGCCTATTGATGCACTATGTAATGGTATTACGATGCCACTTTAATGTTGTTCGAGTGTGTAATCGTCATGTTCCTCGACGTTCAATCGACAGGGTAAGCATTGGAAGAGTCCCTCCGTTTTCAAGATAAACGTCAAAACATTCACAACATTTTTGTGCCCGAGTGCCAAAGTGCTGTCACCTTGCGCTTCATATCACGCGATTCTAATCGATATGTCTGTCCCGGTTTCTTTTCTTGTTTACTAGATTCCGAAACTTCAATTGCAATAAGAATAATAAAAAGCGACAGTGTCATCTTCATATGTATTCATATGTGACCAGTCATTCAAAGTCTTCGGAAAATAGATTGCGAATAAGATGATATATGAAAGAAATAAAAAAAATTTGCAGAAACTTTTCTTTAAAAAGAAAATTTTCTTTATAGAAACTTTACAGAAAATTTCTTTAGAGAATATATATATATATATATATATATATATATATATTATTAAAATTAATCTAACATGCATGATATTAAAATTTCATGTTCTATCTAAAAGAATATTTTTCTCTCATGTACCTATAAGACATCCTGAAGAATTCACAATTTCAATTTTAATGACTTGAATTTCACAAATAAGATTTAAATTTCGGCTTAAACGCAGTGGAAAGAATGATACCTACAGTTTCAGTCTCTAATAAGAATAATAAAGAAGTTTCACGTAAAAAGTCACGAATATCTATAGAACTACTCAGAACGCAAATATAATAAAAAGTATCGATTCCTAGTATGAAAAAAATGAGATTCGGTAGACAAGACTCACTCCAAGACCGTGTCATTTCTGCATCGAAATCATAGACGTTTCATCTCGAGGACGAGAGATATGAGAGAAAAGGAAGATCTCTTCGCGCTCGGGATTATTTCTATAACGAAAGAGCGTAGTCAGCGCGCTTCGGGTCACGTCGATCAAAATCAGACATCGACACGATAAAAGGGATGTTCAATATTGTAACTCCATCACATATAGTCGCGGATGACATATTATTATATAACTATTGAATACTTAAGATTGAGCTTATCGCGTGCATGAGAGAAAAAGAGAGATAGGAGAGAGAGAGAGAGAGAGAGAGAGAGAGAGAAATAAAGCATTTATTAAAAGTTCAAGGGCGAATCTTCTAGGAACTATAAAAAAAAGTAGAACAAAACAATAAGCGAATTTTGAATAGACGGAAGTAATCGCAGAATATGAAAGTGAACAAAATGAGATAGAATACAGTGTGAGAGAGAGAGAGAGAGAGAGAGAGAGAGAGAACTTGTATTTATTTAAAGCGCCCTGGGCTTGACATCCTCTCAAGCGCATAACAGATACAGAAATATAAGAAGAAACATTTTGATATAGTACAGAAAAAATACAGATACGATATATCTAATTGAATAAATGTATGTATGTATGTGTGTATTATGTATGTTCGGATTGAGAGTAAGAAATGAGTTTTATAACAGTATTATACATATATAAAAAAACATTAAATAAAGATAAATTGGCAAATATTGGAATTTATTAAACATTAGTAAATAAAAGCACTAATAAATAAAACATAAAAAACTGTCTCATAGAACGGGATAAAGTGAAATATAAAAAAAATATTATTATGTAAAAAATCGCATACAATATTAGAATAGCGTAAAGACATATTAAGTGCATTATAGTACATATACATCCAACGAAAGCAAACCAAAGCAATCAAACGACTATCATTCACAATATTGCAACTTAACTAATAATAGATATTCATACAATTTAATTTTGAATTCATCAATTAATTGACTATTCCGAAATTCAGGCGAAGAGACAGAAAGAAAAGAGAGAAAAAACGAGAGCAAAAGCGGCGAGCTTTCGCCAAACTTTAATCGTTTAAGATTATTGTCACCGAGGATCGATGATATACGCGTGCTTTGCATACATGGCGTAATCGATTTGCCAAACTTCGATTGCAACTACTCGATAATATTCGTCGAAAGTAGAGAGAGAAGACGGACGAGTTTGTGAAGAGGGTTGTTGGAATAATGACAAGTCTTATAAAGATGTATTAAGCAAGATTATTTTCCATATTTATTCGCTTATTATGTGATAGAGAATGGATTTGAGAAGCCTTATATAGATACACGAGAAAAAGATATATGTCTAAGATAACATGTTTTAATATACAATACATTCATAAATTTTAACTATATGTTTCTAAAAAGAGACCAATAGAAATTCTTTTATTTTATTTTATGAAAACATTTTTAAATTTTACATAACGCAGTGCAAAAAATATGGAAGCCTTTAAAATGCGATGGTTCAATATGAAATATCAAGTTGTTAATATTTCATTGACGTTATCACGAGTTTCAGAAATAGCTTCTAAAAATACTTTTGTGTGTGTGTGTGTGTGTGTGTGTGTGTGTGTGTGTATGTGTCTGTAAAAAATTAATTTAATTTAAATAAATTTAGAAACGTTCCATGTGGTAGGAATAAAATGATCGATTATAATGGCAATCAAGAAGAAAAAATCCTGAATCATCAGCTGATCGTTATGGTGAAAAAATGTGCGAGCGTCCTTTCAGTCTCTGATGACTCCTAATTTTCTAGGGAGAAAAAAATTTTTTTCATCATTCTCTGCCAAACGGATCAAATTATCGCAAATAGAGATGTTCTTGACAAGAGTTGTGAATAGTGACAAATATCCTTCCAAGAAAAGTGAAATTCCAAAAAGTACATGGAATAACGAAGATTCCTGTGTTTTTGGTTGACCAGATCAGAACAAGCTAGACAGGGGGTGAAAAGGCAAGAAACGAGGCAGTCGATTTTAATCACTTGAGATTCAAATTACTAGAGCGAGATAAAGCCGGATTAAGGGGAAAATCGGCGGACGCGGATAAAGGCGTACAACTGAGAAATCACCAAATTAAGTTTCTCGAAAGCAGTAACAATTTCCAGGACCAGATCAATATCGTTCGCGCAAATAATCATAAATTGCGACGAATCACTTCACTGTGCGCGATGAAGCTCGGAGAATTATTAATTTTTCAAAGTGAGGACGAAATCCCGAGACGATTTTTGAAAATGGAATGCGGATGAAAATTTATTCTCAGTAAGAAAACTCGCGGTGGTGCCTGATGGTACCAGATTACGCCGATGTCAAGGGATGTTCGCATCGCAATGGTTAACCCAATGCAGTTGTGGTTCTAGATACGATATACGGAGATGTATTCAAAACGATTGACTCGTAAAATTAAATTTTAAATAAATATTTATGCATTTATTTATTTTTTATTTAAAAATCAGAAATGCTAAATATTTTAATATTAAAATAAATAAAATATTAATAGCGTTTAAAAATAGCGTGTTAAAATATTAGAAAAGCAGAATGTTTGAAGAATTAACATTGTGTGTATAATTCTGATATCTATTATACTTGATTGATATTGAAGCCACATATGTGTCTCTTTCAATTACTGTCATTTGTAATTGTTTGATCGATCGGATGTTATTACATTACAAATATCCAAACACTCACGCTGTAGTTCACTTATTGTTCATCTATTTAATCAAATCAAAATATACATAAAATGTATCTAAAAGTTGATAAAAATTAATCTGGATTTCATAAAAAATTATACCATTGATCATTTGTTTGCACAAAATTCGTTGATAAAAATTCCAAATTGATTACTGGCGATTTTTAAAGCTTTCTCTGTCTTTCTCTATCTTTGCATAAAAAATATAGATATATCGATTAAAATTCCTAAACGAGAACAGGATTTGCGCACGTGGCTGAAATGTACGGCAATGAAATAAACGGAGATCATAAATTCTGAATTCGTCGCGTTTCGGCAAACAAATTAACTTCGTCCCCGAAAAAACACGCTGCCCGCCAAAAATCGTCCGCCCATTGGCGTTTCGCCGTTGTCCAGCTTATGCGGCGTTTGTGCTAATTTTGCCGGTGTTCGCGATTACCGAGCGCGTGATTTATTCGGGGAGAGGATTTAAATTAATCCGTCAAAGTAGGCGGAAGTACTGATTCACAGAGTTGTAATCTGCGCAACCATAGACTGACCGCGGTTCTGCATTGTGTATGATTTCATGTCACGATACCTGCTGTTCTTTTCCTAATTCAATTATTGGAGAATATAATATGATGTATAGGAATTTTTAAATTGTGTAATATTTTATTATATGTTAAAATCGAATTAATTAGTTTAATTTCTCTAAAAATAAGGTGATTTCTTCTTATTTCTTAAATACGTAGAAATTTTTCGTTATTACGATATAATCTTGATTAGAACAGTTTCTGCAAAATTCATTATTTTATTGAAATATAAATTATATGCGAATTGTTAAAAAAATAGTGATAATTAAAAAATAGAAAAGCATTGTATATATACTTATTAAATCATCCTTTTAAGATTTTTGTCTTGTATAGTGCAATTAGAAATATTATATTAGGATTTACGCAACTATACATTGTTAAAGAAGATATCAAAGAAGATGATAATTCAACTCTTGAGTTAAATATCATTTTGTTATTTTTAAATTTAATGTGTCAAAATGTAAATCAATTCATTTCTGTGGTTAATTTCAAAGTAAACAACATTCACATTAATATATGTATTTAAGTAAATAATAAACTAAAATTAAATTATTAATTATATTATTAATATTAGTAAATAATCAACTAAAATTAATAATAATCTAAATTAAATAAATTAAACAAAAATAGAAATTTAATTTAATAAATTTTCTGTATTAAATTGTCAATTCTATCATTTAGTTAAGTTAACATTACATTGAGTAGGAGCAGGTAACATATAGAAATGATTAAAAATAACTCAAATTGCGGGTATAATTTGACATTAAATTTAATTAGTTATGGTAATTTCTCAGCAAAAAATTTAATTTCTCACAAAAAAAAACTCAGACTCAATTTTTAATTAAGTGTTCAATATTTTTCTTTTTCATATGTCTACAATTTCAGAAATCGGAGCCTTTCAAAGTCGCATTTGTCTCCAACGTGTGCCGAATTATTACGCGTGCGGTTCCACTTATGCTTATGGATTCCACTCCCTCTCTAGCGTTATTAATAGCAATATGCGTATAAACTCACGAGCGTTATTGGTTTAGGTAACATTCGGGAACGATTTCTAGCAAGAAACACGCTAAAATGGTTGTGCTTCGCGAGATAGATAACCGAAACTTTATACAAACATTCAAACATATACAAACATGTAAAAACTACCTTATAATATGCTATTTGTCGTCCGAATAGGACCTAATAAGCAATCTCTTTGTCACGGTAAAATGAGAATAAAAAAATGACAATTGTTAGGTGTTCCTTTTATCCTCGTTCAAATTGAAGATTTGTGTATTTTCTTTTTTTTCTCTTTTTACGTATGCGTTAAAAAGTGTCTAAGGTTTCTTGGGTTATGTACCAAACTGAAATTGGAAATCGATATTAAGGAATCCTTCGTAGTATCCCGTAGCGCGAGTTTTTGACAGAACTTTCTGGCCAATTCCTTTAACGACGTTCCCCCGACTATCTCGTCCCTTCCGTAACCGATCTCCAGCCTCATTTCCGCTGGTGTCTACGTCGATTAACTCTGGAATTGAATCGCCGCGACAATGAAATCACGAGAATCGAAATGGAGGGAAAGAGAGAACGCGCCGATAAGAAAGGTGATCGTATTTTAACGAGAATATTTTCACGGAATTATCGATCGCCCGCGATCGCGCGGGACTGCGTCGCGAAATCCCACCGGAAATCGTAAAATGAATTTTCACGTTGTTTTGCGATTTTTTCGCACGCGCAAAATATACGCTGTTTCATTTCTAGGTTGTCGGCTTTTACCCTCTTTGCGGGAGCATCCTTCCCAAATGTGACAGCCTCTCGGAATGCTACTCGCTCCATTTATTTCCGGATCGAAAATAATAAAATAAAATGTCATATAGACTCGTAACTACCGAAAATGTAATGGAAACACGTTATTTACCCCAGCTAAAGCATCACAATGTACTGTCGAACTTCAGATATAAATGTCTGTAAAATATCAGAAAAGTGATTACAACAGCTACAATAGATTTACATAATTATTTTTACACTCGTTCTCCTACATTATTACCAATATATTATATATTACTTTCTTTCATCCGTTACGTTTACTTTCTTCCTTCTCTTTACTTTTTTTTTTCGTAACGTGGTGGCCAATTTGTTATCATCAAACAATTGTTAATTTATATATTATCTTTGTAATTTTAGTTATAAAATATTTTATATTTTCTTATTCTGCTTGAATAAGTTCCTATTCTTATTTTTGTCAGTCAATTTTAGAATTTGAATCCTTCTGGGAGGATTAATAGTAGCACTTGTGCTGGTGCCTCATAGTTTATATATTTATTCATTCCTATGTATCTCTTAAATATAAACGTAACTCTTGAGTATACATAATTAAATTAAATGAAAATTACATTATTAATTCGGCAAAAAGAAAAAAGTTTAAATATCCTTAATATGGAAGGTTTCATTACATAAACCACAAATTACTGCGCTTGAGAAGACGCATACAGGAGCACTGTTCAATTTCATTTTATCATATCATTAATTATCACGTCGTTCTAGCTGCAGTTTATATACTCTACAGCGTTTAGTACTTCGAAAGATGAAATAGATTCTCTTCCAACGGAAAGCTCTCTTGTCACGTGATATATAGCGACAGTGATAGCTGTTATAACGACTTCGCCTCATAGCAATTCATCTACAATCCGTTTCATTGTTGAGAATCAAATTATTCATCATCGCTGTAAATCTATCCAAAACTTTCTTTCGAGCTTTTATTCATTACTATTCGTTACACGGAAAAAACGGTTTTGCTGAAGTGTCTAAAATTTTACATAAAAGATAGATATACAGATCTAAAAATAACTTTGGATTATCAACATAATTACATAGGACGTTGATTGCTAGAATATCAAAACTTTTACACAATTCTTGAGTTTCCTACATTATTTTAGCAAAATTATTTTCAGATGTATCTACCTAAATATTTTAATACTTCAAACTTGTTCTTTCTGTATATCTATCTAAATTTTAATACTTCAGCAAACTTATCCTTTTTGTGTATAAATAAAAAACGTTTCACGGGAGACAGTAATAAGTGACATTTGTGACAAACTAAGAAATGTGTTTCCAAGACTCGAAAGATAAAAAATCAATTTTTTTGCACTCGCAATTCAATGCAATATCAATTATCGTTCCAATCATTGTCACAATTTAGTTAATAATGCGTAATAAATATAATGTGGTTATTAAGAAGAAAATTTTGCAGATTATGTGATTTAACTAATGTAAACTGATGTATAAAGTTATCGCGCACGTTTTGTTTAATGTAGAAATATCTATATTCGAAATATTCAGAGATATACGGAACGTATGAAATAGAGTGGTAATTTTGAAAGTTTACTCATCGAATTTCAGAGACGCGCATTATATTATCGTCAAACTATGCAAAACGAAGATTGAACGAACACAATTCACTCGCATTATTATTTTAATAACGTCAAAAATTACTCACGGTATCGCATAGTATTACATTCTTTACATTATCTTATCTCGTTTATTTTTGAAGATGTAGTCTCTTTCATAGTGCTTTGCAATAAAGTTAAATTAAATTTTTAACTTTTTCATTTCTGGCACCGCAGATCCAAAAAATTGTAAATCGTCATAAACAAATTTTTGATTACTTTATACTTATCTTTATAAATATCAAGAATTTTTAAGATACACGCGAGACAGTATAAGAAGCATGCGAAATAAAACTAATAACAGTTATTAATAAAATAATGTAAACTCAATTACACAATTAAAATTAATTAATCATCAAATACAGAATACGATAGAACGCATGTTAATGTAGGCAACTAATTGTAAGATGAAAATAATTTTCTATAGGAATTTATATTTTTATAAAACATACCTACATTTAGATAGGCATATATATATTTATAAAAAACAAATATTTTTTATAAATTATATGAAATTGTTTCAAAGTAAATCTTTTGAAAACAAATCGAAGCTTGCATTGGTGTTTCAAGCTAACTTTAATTTGATTTTAAAAGCAATATATGCGATTGGAAATTTATGGAAGTTTTCCATATTTATATCGAAGAGCTTACGGCAATCAATTATTTTTACTTATTCTACGCTAATGGGGGTCGCATATACCCTTGAAAAATATCGCTAGCGCAAACTAGCAAAATATTTGATCGGAAGGGTGAAAACGCAGCTGCGTACGCAGACCATATGCGCTTCGGCGATAATAAAAATGATTAATGCCTCAACACTAATTGTAACATACGGACAAACTATAAAAGGCTAATTCATTAACTGTAGCACCCTCTCACCATACACGCACGAGACACTCGCGTGTCTCCGTTTGAAGGAAAAAGCGCGAAATAAAGCATGCAATTTGCCTGCGATGAACGATCCATATTTACTAAGGCAAAAAAAATTGAAATCCTCGCAGAAAAAAACCGTCATTTGATGTAAAAATTTAATGTAGCATTTTATCTTTGTTAAACTTTAATATATAGTTTTAATTTTTACCTAAATTTGTGGAGTCACGCAATCTTTTATCGCATAAAAACAAATATACAGAACGCATGTATAATGCGATAATAGTGCGACTCTGCTGAAATAAAATAACGTCATGCTGAAAGTTTGCGCTTTTATAGAATAAATTTCGGTTCGGTGGCGCAAATCAAATAAACAGTCGGACTTTTCTCGATAAGATCTGCGCGCTGAGACTTTCTGTTTCGAATATTTGCCTGAGAGGCTTTTTAACGCTGTCCATTTGTACGTCGATCACTTGAGTATTCCAAGGATTTTATCGAACGAATTTTGATTCCACAAACTGAACAAATAGCCAAGTTTCAAGTATGATCCGTGCATTGATTTGTCGTACCGAATATTTGTTTGAAGGATTTCCGACTGCTGTAAAAATTCGCCTGATAAAAAAAGAATGCCGCGTAGTGTCCGTTTTTACGAATGTAGATTAAACTTTAATTTCGGTTCAACTAACTTTTCATCTTTTTCTGATTCTTAGAATCTAAAAAAAAAACTAAAAAAAAAATGAAGAGTTAGTTGAACCGAGATTAAAATTAAATTACATTGACAAAAAGCAATCAGACAACGAACGACACGATCACGTGAACTGAAAATCAACATTAGAAGCAGGAAAATCTCTGCGGTTTTATGCACATTCAC
>Ga0157363_1004712_pt1 | contig 12620 bp, 6 predicted proteins | sample AttsexASBM1_FD_111477 | JGI IMG/M metagenome (GOLD analysis project Ga0157363, IMG submission 111477) | Fungus gardens microbial communities from leaf cutter ant in Ribeirão Preto, State of São Paulo, Brazil - Atta sexdens ASBM1 | ecosystem: Host-associated > Fungi > Mycelium > Unclassified ...
AAAAAAAGCTCAGAACTTTTTTGTACACCTAATATTTTAATGTAGATTTAAAAAAAAGATAGAGACTACTATTTTATTAGCCAGGTGCTTTTAATATTTCAAAGAAAAGAAATGTACAGGACTCAATACTCAATTAATTATATTAATCACACAAATTAAAATTTGTCGAGCATATAATAATCTTATCGATTTCGTAGTTTGCAGTGTCCGTTTATCGATGTCTGCATAGACGATCTAGAGCAGGAGAAGCATAAAAGGTTTCCGACTTCATTGGTAAAGGACGCTTTGCAACAACTTATACAATCTATAAACCACAGAGCTGGTTTTTTAAATATATATCAAAGCGTTATTGAATGTTTGGAGCCTGATATTAGGTAGACTATTAATCGTAATGTTTGCATTTAATTATATAGACATATAATTAATTTATATAGGCAAATATATTTTATCTAACATTTTATTTCAGAATAATAATGTGTATGTTCTGCGGTGATCCTTATTCAGTTGAGAACGTTCTCGGCCCTTTACTCAATCATCAATGCTGCTTTCTCAGCGGCGATAGATCTATAGTTTTGGAAACGTTTTTGGGAGAATGTAAACGTCGAGTTGAAGTCATTATCTCGAGTTTTCACGGAGCTAATGCATTTAGAGATGAATTAGTACATGGTTTTATACTCGTCTACTCCACAAAGAGGAAAGCCTCTCTCGCGACTCTAAAGTATGTACTCATAACACGCCGTTTACGCATCTAAAAAAATTAATATTTTATTTTGCAGATATTTTTTTATTACATATATTCTTTTGTCTTATAGTGCTTTTTCCACCAATATACCAAATTTGCCGATACAAATAATGGCTGTGACTGATACTGGCGGTGCGAATGCTTTCTTCAGTAACGACTTAAGTCACTTACTTATCACAGAGGGAAACGCGATAGCGGATAAATTGGAAGCGCATTTTATGACATCCGCATCCAGTTGTCAACAAAAAAGTAAGAAACTCCAGTTTTTATTTTTTCGGTATTTGACAAACTCATTTCCTAATGCATCATTTTGTAATGTACAGCCGCGTTTTACACGCCCTTCTTCAAAGTGGTATGGGAGAAGAAACCGGAGATCGAGCAGGCGTTTAACATGGAGGAGCCAGGGAATTTGAATGACAGTGGAGAAGGCACTTTAGAATATTCGGCTTTGCATCCAATGCCGCCACCGCGACATGAGAGCTATCACCTTCAAACACCGGATGACGGGTAACTATTCTAGAAGCAGTTTACTGCAAACCGAGCATACAGATCTATTAACATCTAAATATATTTGTGACCCCAAGTCTAATGTCAAGCAGTATGTCTGTAACTTTTAGAAGCGGATCCGAGTCGTACGAACAATTGACGCCCGATGGTGATCTAGGTGATACCGGTTTGACTGAACAATTCGCCGATCACAGAGCTACTCCAAGCGACGATAGTGACATTTACAGCCAGGTTGATTTTTATCGAGAAGAGAGGGAGAGAGATTTAATGAAAAATGAAGATATCACGAATAAATTATCTGGTTAGTAATAGACAAAAGCAACTTATATCGTGCAATGTCACAATGCGATTCTTCAATATTTGTTGAGTTATAAATTTTTTTTCTTTGTATAGGTTGGGTAAAGGATACGTTCATGCACCAAGACGGAGTTACTAACAGTTACTCGCACAGAGCTTTTACAACAGGTCGACGATATATCTCCCAAGCTAAGCCACGGCCGAAAGGCAACAGTCAGACTTTAAAACAACCCGGGAAAATTAATCTGAAGGACTTTTCCAATGTAACAGACGTTATAGCTAGGATGACGATTGGCGAGAAAGAAGAGCACGGCCCGAAATTGACAATGGGTCACGCTCCTCTCGCCACTCCGGAACTGGTAGATCTCGGTTCTGAATACGCGCAAGTGAAGGACGTTGTTCCGAACATGTACTCCGCCTACGATGGCGATTATATGTACGCTTTGGTGCAAGATTCTATCAGCAACAATAAGTCCAAATTGCGTCACCGACGCGAAAAGGGACAGCCATGTAAGATCTTGTCTTTTTATGTTATAGAAATCTTTTGAAACGTTAAATTTATGAAAAATGAAAATTATGAATAATTATACATAATACAAACACATGAATAATTGTACGTAACACATACACAAATACACAGCATACAGTGATTCTGACTCGGAGTGGAGTTCCTTGGAGAGACAAAGAGCGACGGACATTTTGGGCAAAGGAAATAAAAAGCCTTCGTCGCATAAACGAATACGTAAGAAACGCACTGCGATACCAGTCGCGACGCCAAAAGTGCCATCATTAGCCAGTATGGGTAGCGGGGACATCGGCCTCAACTACAACATGAAAGACGAGAAGAATTGGCGTGTTGATCCCGCAGAGAGAGGTAAAATTTTTTTTCTCTTCCGTCGTTTTTTTTTTAAGTAATACAATTATAAATTCTTACATCTTGTAAAGAGTGATATTTAACGAAATATCTCTATCTTTTCAGTATCTAGCGAAACACCTGATACTTCCGAATCGAGTGATCCGGAACATACTTCAAGATCCAGATCGAAACAATATAAATACGCAGCAGCTAGTCTGCGGAAAAGATTTTCCGGAAATTCTCTGCAACAGCAATACTTACAACATCCGTTTAATATGAAACATATGACGCAGGAGATGTTCAGCGCCTCTTGTAAGTAACTTGATGAATTTTAATTTGATAAGGATATTTATTGTTATAAGAGAGACTTATAAGATATTTTGTTATAACTGATATAATTTATATAATTGTATAATTTATAATAAAATATGATCAGTATAGAGAATTTTCTAATATAATTCGAATGAATTATTTAATACAATCGAAAGTTTCTAATTTAATGATAATCTGTACGTGTAAAAAACATATTTTCGCTTAAATCGAGGCTTCTTAATTAAGTTTTGATTATTTTTTTTTATTGTTAATGTTTTCTATTAAGTTGCTGTATTTACGCTTTCGTTAACTTGCATGAAATTTATTGTTTTAGCCAAGCACAGAGGTGAAAATGCGTTTCCAGATGATGAATCAAGTCTAGACGTTTCCTCGCCACGTGAAATTAATTCTCCTAGTGTAAGTTTATAGCATATATAATATAAATTGATATTGCAGAATGCGCATGTAATTAACTTGCATTGCTTGCTTTTTAGTTCGGTATATTGAATAAGTCAAAGGACAGCGACAAATTAACTAGAAAAAAAGACAAACAAAAGGCAAAGGAAGATGAAAAATTAGAAAAAAGAAGACAAAAAGAGGAGAAACTTAAGAAGCATGCAGAGAAGGAGAAAGAGAGAGAAAAGAAGAAACAGGAGAAGATAAAACAGACCAAAGGCCCAGGAGGAACACCGATTTCGAGTCAATCACAGCAACCTTTGATTGAGGATTTCGCGCAGAGCGAAACGAATCGGATACCTTTGTTCCTCGAGAAATGCGTTCGATTTATCGAAGACGAAGGATTGGATTCAGAAGGGATATATAGGGTGCCTGGTAATCGTGCACACGTGGAATTACTTTTCCAAAAGTTCGAAGAAGGTATATTATTTGTTAAAAATTTTATCTTATTTATATTTTCTATTTTATTTATTTTTTTCTTTAAATCAAATTTATACTCTATTTTGTATGTTTATATGTAGTAACATGAATCTATCATTTTTTCTAACTTATAGATGGTAATGTCGACATACATTCTTTGGATATTCCTGTAAATGCTGTCGCTACAGCCCTGAAAGACTTCTTTTCCAAGAGATTACCACCGCTTATTGATAAAGAACGCATGAGCGAATTGGAAGATATATCGGGTAAGTTTAATTTTGATTATAAAAATTTAATCAATTTTTCTAAAAATGATTTTAATTGTTTTTAAAAGTTCTTAGATGTTTATTATATCATTAAATTTTCATTACAATTATTTTAATAAAAATCAAAGTATTTTTAAGCACATATGCTAATATATCAGGTGCACGAGGTATTAGCAAACCTATGTCGGCGACTTGCATGAACATGGAAGGTTAGTACTTTTATTTTATAGATAATAGTCGTGTAACTTAAATTAAGATTAAATCCCAAAATTTGGAATGATTACAGACCGAAGCGGGAGACTGTTAGCCTTGCGTATGATGCTCAACAAGTTAAATCCAGTAAACTTTGACGTTCTTAAATTTATCTTCCAGCACTTCGTGAAGTAAGTGAATATTATGAAGATATAATTGTGAAGATAAATCTTTCATAGACATTCTAATCGTATCTTTCTTTATCTCTATAATTTACATTTATACTATAACTTAAATTTATACGTCTTCAGAGTTGCGGAGAATTGTAAACTTAATAGTATGGACAGCAAGAACTTAGCGATTTGTTGGTGGCCTACATTACTACCGATCGAATTCAACGACCTCGGCAGATTTGAAGCTATGAGGCCATACCTGGAAGATGTAGTCCAGACGATGATTGATCAGTATCCCTTCCTGTTCTGTGGTGAGGATGCTGTTGTGATGGTGTAGTGACGAAACGCGTTACTTAACTGTGCAGTGCATAGTTCTCAGCGTCCATACGAGACTGCAGTATTTCTTGTGAACAACGGTGGTAGAAGCGGCGCGTCCAGCCGAGACCTCGCAATAGCGCGCCTGCCTCGTGAAATAACACAATATTTCTTTTATACATTGTCGACAGTTGCGATACAGGCGTAAACGATTGGTCTCAAAATATAGTTTATTAGTTATTAATATTAAACTTCGCTTTAACATTCGTAATATAACTAATACAAGTTCCACGTAGATGCAACGTGGACGAACAAAGTCTATTTAAGTTTAGTCATTTGCATTTGTTCATTTCCGGAATGTGCGACAAGCAAGATTTTTCCTTGTGGAATCGATCGATTGATGGTCCTAAAATGATGGTTATTCGCGTGCGCGGATCAGATAATACAAGAATATTAAGAGTCAATCCATGTGTCATAAAACAGTATGCATGTATCATGTTGGATGTATCCAGAGCGATGTATTTATTGATATTGTATTAGGGATGTATGACTCAATATTTGATAATAGCGATTAGCTCTTTATGTAGTTGTTAAGAAAGTAAGATCGATGTTGCTTTTTTTATTCGCTTTTTTTTTGCTCCGTCTTTCCGTTCTCTTTCTTCGTGTCTTCTTGTCCACATTGCCAAGAATGAAAGTGCTGAGCGCAAAGTAACGACATTAATGTAATCTCGTTAAAGAGACTGTTATTAGTATTTAAAAGAGGGTGTGTCATGCCCACATTTATGAAAGATACGAAGCATATATAAAACGAGATTTATCGTCGAATATTATATATTACATAGCAACGATATCAAAAATTTGTCAGAATTTTTAGCGTGTTTCCTTTTTAGCCATTGCACAAATCGCCTCTTAAGTGTATTTACTTTTGCATTTCTATCGATGTCGATTATCTCGTGCAAGAATTTTTAAACAGTTTTTATCCGCGTATCAGGGCTGAGCGAACTCAAACGACGATACAATCCGTATATTCATTCCGTCTAAAAAAAATGATAAAGTAAAAATGAAAAAAAGAAACACGAAAAGCGTTACATGTAATTGCACAATGTCTTGACAAATAGCGATAACATGCGTATGCGAAAGCAGGATAAAAAAAGGAAAAACATTCGCAGCTCACACAACACAGTGGATCGAAATAACTTAAGAAATATTTAGAACTACGAACAATATTAAGGTTTCTTAAAGCGGATATGTACATAGAATTTTAACGATTTAAGATACATACAAAGTTTGTAAGACAAAACATTAAATTCATAGACTTTTTTTCAAGTGCAAAAGAAGTCTGTTTTATGCAAGAAGCAGATGTTTCTTCGTTCGTATCTTTGCAAAAAAAAAACGCAGAAAGTATTTATTAGCACACTACTGTATAAGGGATACAGAACCGACGATTAAATGAAAGAGAGAACTACCGTCTAACTTTTTATATTTAATCGGCCGCGCACACGTTAATTTATTTTTTTCGCTGTTCGCTTTGAATTCATGTGAATCCGCGGATTTAGCGGGTTATTTTCGTAGGTGTGCCATAGCTTAAACTCGATGTTAACGATCGTAACGACAGATGTATGCCTTTTGGCGGCTCAACATTCGAAAGTAAGCGTGTCGTTTAAGACCGCGAGCATTCGCGATCGCAGTGTATTGCCGAGAGATACTTAAATGTCGCCTCTGAATGTTGGAGCCATTATGAATAAAAGAAAAAAGAAAAGTACACATGCGCGCGCGCGCGCATGTGTACTTTTCTTTTTTCTTTTATTCATAATGGCTCCAACATTCAGAGGCGACATTTAAGTATCTCTCGGCAATACACTGCGATCGCGAATGCTCGCGGTCTTAAACGACACGCTTACTTTCGAATGTTGAGCCGCCAAAAGGCATACATCTGTCGTTACGATCGTTAACATCGAGTTTAAGCTATGGCACACCTACGAAAATAACCCGCTAAATCCGCGGATTCACATGAATTCAAAGCGAACAGCGAAAAAAATAAATTAACGTGTGCGCGGCCGATTAAATATAAAAAGTTAGACGGTAGTTCTCTCTTTCATTTAATCGTCGGTTCTGTATCCCTTATACAGTAGTGTGCTAATAAATACTTTCTGCGTTTTTTTTTTGCAAAGATACGAACGAAGAAACATCTGCTTCTTGCATAAAACAGACTTCTTTTGCACTTGAAAAAAAGTCTATGAATTTAATGTTTTGTCTTACAAACTTTGTATGTATCTTAAATCGTTAAAATTCTATGTACATATCCGCTTTAAGAAACCTTAATATTGTTCGTAGTTCTAAATATTTCTTAAGTTATTTCGATCCACTGTGTTGTGTGAGCTGCGAATGTTTTTCCTTTTTTTATCCTGCTTTCGCATACGCATGTTATCGCTATTTGTCAAGACATTGTGCAATTACATGTAACGCTTTTCGTGTTTCTTTTTTTCATTTTTACTTTATCATTTTTTTTAGACGGAATGAATATACGGATTGTATCGTCGTTTGAGTTCGCTCAGCCCTGATACGCGGATAAAAACTGTTTAAAAATTCTTGCACGAGATAATCGACATCGATAGAAATGCAAAAGTAAATACACTTAAGAGGCGATTTGTGCAATGGCTAAAAAGGAAACACGCTAAAAATTCTGACAAATTTTTGATATCGTTGCTATGTAATATATAATATTCGACGATAAATCTCGTTTTATATATGCTTCGTATCTTTCATAAATGTGGGCATGACACACCCTCTTTTAAATACTAATAACAGTCTCTTTAACGAGATTACATTAATGTCGTTACTTTGCGCTCAGCACTTTCATTCTTGGCAATGTGGACAAGAAGACACGAAGAAAGAGAACGGAAAGACGGAGCAAAAAAAAAGCGAATAAAAAAAGCAACATCGATCTTACTTTCTTAACAACTACATAAAGAGCTAATCGCTATTATCAAATATTGAGTCATACATCCCTAATACAATATCAATAAATACATCGCTCTGGATACATCCAACATGATACATGCATACTGTTTTATGACACATGGATTGACTCTTAATATTCTTGTATTATCTGATCCGCGCACGCGAATAACCATCATTTTAGGACCATCAATCGATCGATTCCACAAGGAAAAATCTTGCTTGTCGCACATTCCGGAAATGAACAAATGCAAATGACTAAACTTAAATAGACTTTGTTCGTCCACGTTGCATCTACGTGGAACTTGTATTAGTTATATTACGAATGTTAAAGCGAAGTTTAATATTAATAACTAATAAACTATATTTTGAGACCAATCGTTTACGCCTGTATCGCAACTGTCGACAATGTATAAAAGAAATATTGTGTTATTTCACGAGGCAGGCGCGCTATTGCGAGGTCTCGGCTGGACGCGCCGCTTCTACCACCGTTGTTCACAAGAAATACTGCAGTCTCGTATGGACGCTGAGAACTATGCACTGCACAGTTAAGTAACGCGTTTCGTCACTACACCATCACAACAGCATCCTCACCACAGAACAGGAAGGGATACTGATCAATCATCGTCTGGACTACATCTTCCAGGTATGGCCTCATAGCTTCAAATCTGCCGAGGTCGTTGAATTCGATCGGTAGTAATGTAGGCCACCAACAAATCGCTAAGTTCTTGCTGTCCATACTATTAAGTTTACAATTCTCCGCAACTCTGAAGACGTATAAATTTAAGTTATAGTATAAATGTAAATTATAGAGATAAAGAAAGATACGATTAGAATGTCTATGAAAGATTTATCTTCACAATTATATCTTCATAATATTCACTTACTTCACGAAGTGCTGGAAGATAAATTTAAGAACGTCAAAGTTTACTGGATTTAACTTGTTGAGCATCATACGCAAGGCTAACAGTCTCCCGCTTCGGTCTGTAATCATTCCAAATTTTGGGATTTAATCTTAATTTAAGTTACACGACTATTATCTATAAAATAAAAGTACTAACCTTCCATGTTCATGCAAGTCGCCGACATAGGTTTGCTAATACCTCGTGCACCTGATATATTAGCATATGTGCTTAAAAATACTTTGATTTTTATTAAAATAATTGTAATGAAAATTTAATGATATAATAAACATCTAAGAACTTTTAAAAACAATTAAAATCATTTTTAGAAAAATTGATTAAATTTTTATAATCAAAATTAAACTTACCCGATATATCTTCCAATTCGCTCATGCGTTCTTTATCAATAAGCGGTGGTAATCTCTTGGAAAAGAAGTCTTTCAGGGCTGTAGCGACAGCATTTACAGGAATATCCAAAGAATGTATGTCGACATTACCATCTATAAGTTAGAAAAAATGATAGATTCATGTTACTACATATAAACATACAAAATAGAGTATAAATTTGATTTAAAGAAAAAAATAAATAAAATAGAAAATATAAATAAGATAAAATTTTTAACAAATAATATACCTTCTTCGAACTTTTGGAAAAGTAATTCCACGTGTGCACGATTACCAGGCACCCTATATATCCCTTCTGAATCCAATCCTTCGTCTTCGATAAATCGAACGCATTTCTCGAGGAACAAAGGTATCCGATTCGTTTCGCTCTGCGCGAAATCCTCAATCAAAGGTTGCTGTGATTGACTCGAAATCGGTGTTCCTCCTGGGCCTTTGGTCTGTTTTATCTTCTCCTGTTTCTTCTTTTCTCTCTCTTTCTCCTTCTCTGCATGCTTCTTAAGTTTCTCCTCTTTTTGTCTTCTTTTTTCTAATTTTTCATCTTCCTTTGCCTTTTGTTTGTCTTTTTTTCTAGTTAATTTGTCGCTGTCCTTTGACTTATTCAATATACCGAACTAAAAAGCAAGCAATGCAAGTTAATTACATGCGCATTCTGCAATATCAATTTATATTATATATGCTATAAACTTACACTAGGAGAATTAATTTCACGTGGCGAGGAAACGTCTAGACTTGATTCATCATCTGGAAACGCATTTTCACCTCTGTGCTTGGCTAAAACAATAAATTTCATGCAAGTTAACGAAAGCGTAAATACAGCAACTTAATAGAAAACATTAACAATAAAAAAAAATAATCAAAACTTAATTAAGAAGCCTCGATTTAAGCGAAAATATGTTTTTTACACGTACAGATTATCATTAAATTAGAAACTTTCGATTGTATTAAATAATTCATTCGAATTATATTAGAAAATTCTCTATACTGATCATATTTTATTATAAATTATACAATTATATAAATTATATCAGTTATAACAAAATATCTTATAAGTCTCTCTTATAACAATAAATATCCTTATCAAATTAAAATTCATCAAGTTACTTACAAGAGGCGCTGAACATCTCCTGCGTCATATGTTTCATATTAAACGGATGTTGTAAGTATTGCTGTTGCAGAGAATTTCCGGAAAATCTTTTCCGCAGACTAGCTGCTGCGTATTTATATTGTTTCGATCTGGATCTTGAAGTATGTTCCGGATCACTCGATTCGGAAGTATCAGGTGTTTCGCTAGATACTGAAAAGATAGAGATATTTCGTTAAATATCACTCTTTACAAGATGTAAGAATTTATAATTGTATTACTTAAAAAAAAAACGACGGAAGAGAAAAAAAATTTTACCTCTCTCTGCGGGATCAACACGCCAATTCTTCTCGTCTTTCATGTTGTAGTTGAGGCCGATGTCCCCGCTACCCATACTGGCTAATGATGGCACTTTTGGCGTCGCGACTGGTATCGCAGTGCGTTTCTTACGTATTCGTTTATGCGACGAAGGCTTTTTATTTCCTTTGCCCAAAATGTCCGTCGCTCTTTGTCTCTCCAAGGAACTCCACTCCGAGTCAGAATCACTGTATGCTGTGTATTTGTGTATGTGTTACGTACAATTATTCATGTGTTTGTATTATGTATAATTATTCATAATTTTCATTTTTCATAAATTTAACGTTTCAAAAGATTTCTATAACATAAAAAGACAAGATCTTACATGGCTGTCCCTTTTCGCGTCGGTGACGCAATTTGGACTTATTGTTGCTGATAGAATCTTGCACCAAAGCGTACATATAATCGCCATCGTAGGCGGAGTACATGTTCGGAACAACGTCCTTCACTTGCGCGTATTCAGAACCGAGATCTACCAGTTCCGGAGTGGCGAGAGGAGCGTGACCCATTGTCAATTTCGGGCCGTGCTCTTCTTTCTCGCCAATCGTCATCCTAGCTATAACGTCTGTTACATTGGAAAAGTCCTTCAGATTAATTTTCCCGGGTTGTTTTAAAGTCTGACTGTTGCCTTTCGGCCGTGGCTTAGCTTGGGAGATATATCGTCGACCTGTTGTAAAAGCTCTGTGCGAGTAACTGTTAGTAACTCCGTCTTGGTGCATGAACGTATCCTTTACCCAACCTATACAAAGAAAAAAAATTTATAACTCAACAAATATTGAAGAATCGCATTGTGACATTGCACGATATAAGTTGCTTTTGTCTATTACTAACCAGATAATTTATTCGTGATATCTTCATTTTTCATTAAATCTCTCTCCCTCTCTTCTCGATAAAAATCAACCTGGCTGTAAATGTCACTATCGTCGCTTGGAGTAGCTCTGTGATCGGCGAATTGTTCAGTCAAACCGGTATCACCTAGATCACCATCGGGCGTCAATTGTTCGTACGACTCGGATCCGCTTCTAAAAGTTACAGACATACTGCTTGACATTAGACTTGGGGTCACAAATATATTTAGATGTTAATAGATCTGTATGCTCGGTTTGCAGTAAACTGCTTCTAGAATAGTTACCCGTCATCCGGTGTTTGAAGGTGATAGCTCTCATGTCGCGGTGGCGGCATTGGATGCAAAGCCGAATATTCTAAAGTGCCTTCTCCACTGTCATTCAAATTCCCTGGCTCCTCCATGTTAAACGCCTGCTCGATCTCCGGTTTCTTCTCCCATACCACTTTGAAGAAGGGCGTGTAAAACGCGGCTGTACATTACAAAATGATGCATTAGGAAATGAGTTTGTCAAATACCGAAAAAATAAAAACTGGAGTTTCTTACTTTTTTGTTGACAACTGGATGCGGATGTCATAAAATGCGCTTCCAATTTATCCGCTATCGCGTTTCCCTCTGTGATAAGTAAGTGACTTAAGTCGTTACTGAAGAAAGCATTCGCACCGCCAGTATCAGTCACAGCCATTATTTGTATCGGCAAATTTGGTATATTGGTGGAAAAAGCACTATAAGACAAAAGAATATATGTAATAAAAAAATATCTGCAAAATAAAATATTAATTTTTTTAGATGCGTAAACGGCGTGTTATGAGTACATACTTTAGAGTCGCGAGAGAGGCTTTCCTCTTTGTGGAGTAGACGAGTATAAAACCATGTACTAATTCATCTCTAAATGCATTAGCTCCGTGAAAACTCGAGATAATGACTTCAACTCGACGTTTACATTCTCCCAAAAACGTTTCCAAAACTATAGATCTATCGCCGCTGAGAAAGCAGCATTGATGATTGAGTAAAGGGCCGAGAACGTTCTCAACTGAATAAGGATCACCGCAGAACATACACATTATTATTCTGAAATAAAATGTTAGATAAAATATATTTGCCTATATAAATTAATTATATGTCTATATAATTAAATGCAAACATTACGATTAATAGTCTACCTAATATCAGGCTCCAAACATTCAATAACGCTTTGATATATATTTAAAAAACCAGCTCTGTGGTTTATAGATTGTATAAGTTGTTGCAAAGCGTCCTTTACCAATGAAGTCGGAAACCTTTTATGCTTCTCCTGCTCTAGATCGTCTATGCAGACATCGATAAACGGACACTGCAAACTACGAAATCGATAAGATTATTATATGCTCGACAAATTTTAATTTGTGTGATTAATATAATTAATTGAGTATTGAGTCCTGTACATTTCTTTTCTTTGAAATATTAAAAGCACCTGGCTAATAAAATAGTAGTCTCTATCTTTTTTTTAAATCTACATTAAAATATTAGGTGTACAAAAAAGTTCTGAGCTTTTTTT
>Ga0157363_1004713_pt1 | contig 12620 bp, 5 predicted proteins | sample AttsexASBM1_FD_111477 | JGI IMG/M metagenome (GOLD analysis project Ga0157363, IMG submission 111477) | Fungus gardens microbial communities from leaf cutter ant in Ribeirão Preto, State of São Paulo, Brazil - Atta sexdens ASBM1 | ecosystem: Host-associated > Fungi > Mycelium > Unclassified ...
AGAGAGAGAGAGAGAGAGAGAGAGAGACTAGGATCGAAGTGCGTTTCCCGTTATGTGATGAATACAGATTTCGAGTTTTATCACGGAACTAGGCGTCGGCCGGCGGAAAATCGTCCTCGTTTTTCCGAATTTAGACCCGGGTACGGAATTTATTTCAACTGCATCGATTGTCCAAGAAAGAAGCATTTGATGACTCGAGGAAAAGCGTTCCATATTTAACAACATATAATGAGATATTAGTGAGTTGCTCGCTGTAATGTTCTTTCCCGTTTGTGACATAGGAGGAAGTGTTTGTTAAAATATGATTCGACGTATAATCGTACAGGTAGCTCATCATTGATAAGCTCGCTTTTCTTCCACACTAATTTGAACGTAAAAAAGATAATATGATAATTTATTTGTCACACATTTTTAAATTTTTGCCGTATTAATATTTTGTAGACATAACATCTATCTAAAAGGATGCAGTGAGAAAATCACATATCTTTATTTTATGCAATTTAATATTATTTTTTTCTCAGATATTATATTGCACGTAATTTAACTTATAAGTTTTTAAAATTTTTAAAGTTACGTTGTCTTAATACATCTTTATTTATGATTACATAATTACGCGTATAATTTACTTGGAATATATACTTGCATTTTATAATAATTAGCAAGTAAAAGTAGTAAAAAGAATTTGTCTGCTATTTTTTTTACATAAAATTAATTAGAAAAGATACTTGCTTGTAACGCGTGAAATGTACAAACCAATCTTTTTTTACACAAGTTAACATAAAGGCTAAATATAAAACAGGGCAAAAGAGCAAAGAGGATGCAAGGTTCGCTTAACCATCATTCGCTTAGATGGCACAAATGATAACGTAAAGAGCAACTTGTGAAAAACGACGATACTCTGCGTGCATCCCGAGCATCTCTTTCTTCTAAACAAGCTTCTGTGTCAGCCGCTGTTCAACAGTTACCGCGCTTTTATTTTCCTGATGCTTCCTCTCTTAACAGCGTTTCTGCACCTTCATCGTTTCTGCGATTTCTATGAATACGTCATTATATGAGAATAACACTTAACAATCGTGCGAGTTTGTTTAGACCGATCGTATCACAGTCGATTTGTTACCTCGATTGTTAAATCGTTGAATATCTTGAATGTATAATCTGTATTATAATTTTGATATATATTTATATAGATGTTTAAATATTTACTTTTTGAAAATGGCTTATATGCATACGTGTTTGTTTTGTAATAGCAAGTTAACATAAATCGAAAATACATAAGCTAATACTGAGATATTGCCAAAGAAGGTAATTAAAATGAGATGATGAAAAGTAAATTGAATATGTCTTACTAAATGGAGAACATGATGACTTGCAGCAAGAGAGATGTAAGTTCAATATTTGTAATATAGGCTTTAAATATGAAGCCGTAATTTGAGTGGATGATACAAAATATGGCTTTATTTCACTTCTAATTAAGTCTTTAAATGCCGCGCTTCATTTGGTAATATATCAATTATTTAAATCATTAAATAGAAATATAAAAAAATGTTTAGTCTATCGTAAAAAATTTGCAAAAGATTAGTTACGTTGGTTGGACAGTGATAATCGATAAAGCTTTTTACGCTTTAAATGCTTTTTGCGCATAGTATATGGTATAAATCATCGAGAGTACAAATGTACTCTCGATATTGCATCATCCATGATCAAGTAGGCGTTTTTAATCCTGTCCAGCAACAATCACTGTACAGGCAAATGAAATGTGCGTGAAAATAAATGTATATTTTATTTAATAACAAACTAGGTTCAGTAGCGTGACTGATAAACTCTCTACCGTCTTTATTTCGCTATTTTCACAATTTCCGAATGCGCTCCACTCTCTCGCAAAATAGTTTACTGCAAATTGAAGTGGATTATTTGTAGAGCCGATTTTCATTTCGATGATTTTCTATCTTCCTTTCTTTTACTCACGGAGGAGTGATATCGCTGTTTGGGGAAAGGATTTCAGCCGGAAGTAATGGTAATCCCGGCGATTCCCTTTCAAATGTGGCTAAAGTTCCGTAGGAATCAGCAAGGGCTTATCGGGGTTATGACACTCGAAGTCCCTGTTACAATTCACCTCGCTCCTTCGTCGTTCTCTTGCAACGTTTCTCACTCTTGGCTATAGGTACGAAGGGTATTGACGATCCTCTATTCCACTAGTCACTTATCGATTTGGAATGGTTGCAGTTTATATTTATTTATGAATTCTGTCTTTCCAATCGCGATAATAATATCGTAACGATTATGGAGCCATTCAAATCCTATTAAAATCTCAAGAAATTAAACTTTTGACATTTATATATAAGTTTTTAAGTTTCATTCGTCGGATTGTCTAGTCTCTTTCATTCATGATCAGAAAATATATATGAGTAAATGATAATTTTGTGTAAATAGTTAAAAATAGAAGAGTCATTCTCTTATGTGTATCCGATAATCTTTTGATTCTGGGCAAGTATTGAATGTATGAAAAGATAGTTTTGAATAAAAAATAATAGACTATGTTTAATATTTTAATAATATATAATTTTATATTATTTATGATAAAACTTATGTAAGAAAAATATATTATCATTTTAATGATGATTTGATTGAAGTGAAATATTAATTTCGAAATATTTTTAAATTCTTGACTTTTATAAATGAATACATATTGAAAAATTTGCTACTCTTATTTTAAAACTTTCTGCATATACACGGAGCACTCATCACAAAATCTCAGAGAATTTTCTTAAGAATGGCAGAAACGCACTCTGTCGTGGCACTCTTGTTTGGATAGGCAGCGAGATCCTTTTCGACGGAATTGCTCGCGTTGGTTCCGTGCACTGCGAGGCATTTTATCAAAAGTTTAATACAAATGCTAACTTTCTTCGTTATTCTCTTCCTTCCTTCCGTCAACGTTATTCTCGTATAATGAGGGTCGGGGGAGTATTATTTTACGACAGACGCGCTCTTATCATCGCCACTACGCTCGCGATAAATCGGCCACAGCACATTGTGCATCGTGCCACACCTATTTTGTTTGATACGAATTCAACCACGTTCTCATCACATACATACACGCGCGCGCACATGCAACCGACGACGAAGATGAAAATAATTCACAAATAAGAGCTCTGCATAATCAAGATACTTGCAATGGTGTTGGTTAGAAATAGAAAGAGAAGTTCAAGAAAAAAGGGAATATATGATAATTTAAATTTCTATAGAGAGAGAGAGAGAGAGAGAGAGAGAGAGAGATGTATAGGATTATATATAGGATAGAGAAAAAAATGACTTAATGCGTTTGTAAAATTGTATGACTGAAATGTGAAAACAGATCGCTAATCTTATATTTGCGGATTGACGTTAGCAAAAAAAAAATAAAAATTTTTATGTTACATATAAATTCATAATTGATGTTAATTAAAGAATGGAAATTAAAGAATTTTTTTCGAATACTCATCGCGACATTTAATAATACGATTATATGTTTTTTTATCAAAATAAAAATTGAATCAAACATAAAATATCCAAATGAAGATTTTATTTTGAGTCACATTTATGTAATAAATATATTATTTATAAGTTATATGCATTTATAAAATTGTGAATTTATTTCTTGTACATTGAGCGAATTTACTCTTTACAATGAAATTTATAATTGGCATTTAAAGCGCTTTCATACGATAATTAGGGAGACGTTAAAACGTTACTCGGGAACTTATTAACAATCGTTTCAAAGTTTTGCTAATCAGTTTAATTATGACTATTCATTCAAAGGACTTTTGTTCGAAATTTTACTATGCTTTTTCTTCATCTCTTTAAAAAAATTTTTTCGTAGTTAACTTTTGTAACTAAATTTACAATACATTTTTTTATTTTTTTATTTCACTCGTTACATGTTATATAATAATATGTATATGTAACAGTATAATAATTACCTTAAAACTGATGAAATTCCAAGCAAAAAGGAATTCGAACCATTTCAAACATATTAAATTTCATTATATCGTCAAAGAGAAATTAATAATCTGAGATATTTACTTTTTCAATGAACTAAAATAAAAATTTTGTATCTTATGTACATATTTTTGCTAACATTTGTAATAAATGTGATTATTCAAATTATACAATAATTACTTTTTATTTTGCTTACACTGCATAACGATCACATTCTCTATTTTAAATACATTAATTGTGTTTAAAATGCTCTTACGTTATAATTAAAGATGATGTTAAATATTGTTCGAAAAAATTATCAATAATCGAAGCTTCGATATCATCAGCAATAAAGTTTAATTACGATCGGCCTCCAATTTTGCCTTGAACTTCTATTATAGCATGTTTTGCTGATATCTTCTTCTTTATTTTCTTTATAATTTTCTGTCCACGTTCTCTTGTTTTTTATGCGCCTCGCAATATTATAATAATAAAGTTATTGTTGAGACAAAAATGCGATTAAGTTTAATTATAATAAAATTTATTATGTCAATCAAATGATCATCAATATAACATTATATTTCCGAACAAATATTTGTATAAAATCAAACTTATAACTTGCTTCTAAAGCGATTTGATGCGGTAATTAAAGAAGAATTATTATATAAAGTTATTATATAAATTTATTAATAGTTTTATTAAATCCAGTTATGATTGTGTCTTTAATAAATTTCGTCCAAAGTCTCTGCAAGATGAACGTATTCCTCTATTTTCGCTAATATTCTATATGTTGACATATCTCATATGTTTCTGATCCATGCAATTTCATGACGAATATCTTATTAATTTTTAGATCTGATTTACGACGTTAATTGCGAGATTAATTACGTTGTATATGTCATCGATGAATTTTTGTAATAAATTAACTGTAGCATAAAAAGTGAAAAGAGTATGAGATTATATGATATATGTTCATTTCAGGATCGTTATATAATGTTTTATTCGTATTTAAATTGCTTTTATACGATGTAATTGAAGCAGATATTAACTATCGAACGGAGAGCTTATTGAGCATTAATGGACAAAATAATTTTCCGTTCAAGAAAAATGTCATCACTATTAATGAAAATTAGTACGTTATTAAAAATTAATATAACTTATCTAGTTTCACGAAATAATTCTTGATACGAAATAATCCAAGAGAATAAACGTGATACACTTACTATTTCTTGATATTCATGTTATCATAGATAATTAATATATAATTATTTTACATTTTTAATACACCAGTAACATCTAATTGTACTAAGCTGCCAATTATAAAATTATCATAATATATGGTGCTAATATTTTATTTTTTTAGTTTCTCTATGCCCGTTTTGTCGTTGTTCCCATTTAGGAATCTTTGCAGATACGCAAATATCTTAATACCGCAGATATACGTCTACTCACAGTTTCAACGAAGCGAGTTTAGATCGGAAGACTAGTTGGTTGAACCTCGGATCTCTAGTAAAATACGCGGCTTAATTGCTTAATTTCTCACAGCTAAATCCGCCCTGCCCCTCGCGTCACTACCGTCCCCAATGCTAAAGAACAAAGGCGTGCATCCGTTACTTCGGTCTTCTTACTTTTACACCCTATCAACATTACTTCTCGCGTGACACTTTAATTATGCCGCCACGAAAATCGGATAGAAGGCATCAGGTACGCGCCATGATAAAAGAGAACCTTTTTCTCATCTTAATTCAATTTTAATTATTAAACCACAAAATTATCATTGTACTATGTGTGATGCAAGTGATCTGATAAATTTTGAATGCAATGGAAAGTAAGAATTATTTCTATACGCGACGTTAATTTTAATATAAAATCATGAGAATATAAAAGTTTTGTATCTTATTGAAACTTTATATGTATTTTTGTCATATGTATATATATATATATATATATATATATATATATATATATACAAAACAGATTATAAAATCATAACATGAATATTGCTTTGGATATTTAGATTATTATAAATAGCATAGCTAGACATGATATTGCTTTCATAAATGATAAATAATTAGAAACTTATAAATCAAAGTATATATATATATATATATATATAGATCACAGAATAATGGATAACATATAATAATAGATATATATCAAATATATATATCAAAATATTTTCATATATATTATAATTTGTGTAAGAAATCTTAAAAGTAATTGCGTTCCTTAATGTTGAAAAATAATTTATTTTAAAGATATTGACAGTGTATCAAAACACTATTATAATAAAATAATTTTATGTATATATATATATAATAATTTTATATATATATATATATATATATATATGTATGTGTATATAAATTATAAGAAAACGTATTTTGAAGCTAATGTGATTCAATTGCTTTTTTGCGTATTAGATTCGGATATTAATTTTATAATGGTAGTATAACGGATATTATTTTAAAACTCTCCATTAGTCATAATCCTAGATTTACACCGCTTATAAATGATCATCGTTGCACTGTTCTATCTAATCAATTTGTCATATCGCTATTGATCGTTTAAATAAAAAATCTTATGGTCACTTGATGACAATAAATTGCCATGATAGAAATGATATTATACTTATTTTTCTAAGTTTTTCTAAGTAATGCTATAAAACCTTCCTTATAAATTTATATATAATGTCTTCTCATTCCAGGAGGAGGATCACTATAAATTTTAGTTCCAATTTGTAGATAATCCCACCAGGGACTCTTACGTGTTAAATTAGTTAATAATTCATATATATCGAAAGCAATCTGCATTCCATGCATTGTGCGGTCTATCGCAATTGCACATCGACACTATTTCTTTACATGACAATAAAGTTATCGTTAAATTTTCACGATAAAAACATCTTCTCTTGTTTTTCCTGAGCCAATAATTTCGAATTATAATACAAATTAAGTGGTACATTATAAATTTGTTTTCCTTGATAATTGAATATTTTAATAATTGATATGCAAGAAAATAAAAAATTAAATTATTTTTCGAATTAGACAGGCCGTTATGCCTGTGGGATTTATATAACTTTTTATATTTTTTTCAAAATATTTAGCGTTATTATACATCAGTGCATTATATTGTATGCACCATAGCTGTCACAATTATCACTTTTTTCAACACTATTCTCCTCGCACCGTGTAATTATAGAATTATTCACGAGATATTTTAGACAAAGCACTTACATATTCTTTCCTTCTTGTTAATAAGCATAATCTAGTTAAATTTGTATCTAGTTAAGTTAGCAATAGTAATAGTTGTAAAAATAAACTGTGGAGATATTCTGTCAGAATTCTATCATCAAATATAATGAGAATACAAGGTTGAACAAGTATCATATAATAGATCCGTGTAAGATAATTGTAAGATAATCAAATCAATATCTTTCTTATCCATTCACACGTTGTCGATCTACCGCGATATATTTGCATAGCACTTCACACATTTTGCACGTAAATGTTATTAATTTCTTTTCCGAAGCTATCAAGACCGCCGGCAATTCTAAATCAATATCGGATTCTTTTTATGGATCCGCGAACGAAAAGTTAATTTTTCAGCGCGTTTTCAAGGCAAATGGCGTGGATGAATAAACGACTCGGTAATGATTTAAATCTAGTAGCCGTGTGGTCCTTTCGTTAATCTTCCTCAAACTACCAGCTAAAAAGTCTTCACCTCTGGCAAACAGTTAAGTTTTCTTCCTACAGTTCAGTAGGAAGTCGTTTTTCTCACGTGATTTCTTCTGATTTACACAGAACTACACAGACCAACGTCTCAACGAATATTTTAAAAGTAGATGATTTTATACCGCGGAATAACTCGCGGCGATTTGTACGAAGCGCATAAAAAAAAAAAAATTCAGTGAGTTTGAAGAAAATCATTTCTTCCACGTAACTTAATAGTTCCGACGACTGTCACACTTCAGCAGAATGGCACCACTAGCGTTGGGTGTAGTTTGATTAACGTTTACTACATTACGAAGTTAGAGTAAAAGTAAGTTTTATGCGTTTCCTTTTGACTGTAATTTAAGTTCGTGTACTTCATGTACGATTAATCATCTGTTCTTTTAATTCACTTCGTCTCTCTCTTTTTAATTTTGCAATTCTGTTAAAATTGTCACTTTTGTAATTTTAAAATATTATGACCAATTTAAATTATTAAATTTAATTCAAATTATTAAAATTAAACGATGGTAACACTGAATGCTGCAACGGTAACAGATAAGTAGGCGAGGGTATTGAATAAATCATAAAAGAGTTTAAGAAAAGGAAAGCTTTTACGGATTATATAATCATGAGAAAGAATCACAGCGGATTAACAATAAGTACAAAGTAAGAATCTTTAAAAATGAATTGCAATGTGAAAAATTTTCATGATTTTCATTTTCTTGTGATGTTTTCGACAAGTTTTGTTCAAGTTACTTTTCCAGCGATATCTTTTCTTTTGTTTGTTAATACTTTAAAAAACAATTAGATCGCTCTCGTTTCAACGCGTTTAACGACATTATATCCCCATTAAAAATCGCGCTTTGCTCTCTGCTCAATTTTTAGAAAACTCTCCGAATGATTAATAATTCGCATCGATATGAGGTACTTTGGACCTTTGTTGATCATGTCTGCTTCGTTAATCCTGGTTTCCGCCCATCTCTATAATACCGAGGGTTAAAATCCTTCGGTATCTCACGAGCTTGTCAAAGATATATGCATGAGGCGTGTACGTGATACGTTTCGCCTTCCATTTCGTCGGATATTGATGATTTCGCCTTGTTAAGCCGATACAAAAGACGTTCTAATCTTATCCATCGTTCGTTTTGCCCTGGATAAAAGGACGGAAATCGCGGTGAATCACTGGATCCGACATACCGATCTTTCGTCGTGGAATAAGTTCGCTTCGGTAGTTTTTCTCATCTCGCGCATCGCGCTGTTACGCTGCTGCCTTGAAAGGATCGACGGCAGGCGCGGTCATCGAACGGGGATCACCCTTGGTACATCTCGAGCGTACATCTTGCTACAATCACAAAATTCAACGACAACGGAAGAAGTTCTCTATATCCATTTTCTTCTCCCCAATCCTAATCCTGAGGCTTTATGGAGTCTCCTCAAACGAGAAGCGCGTCTCCAAGGCTCAGACTCTATATCCATTTTCCCGAACTTCGACCCTTATACAACCATGATCCGGGCGTGTTTGGAGAACGGATTGAGTCTGCGCTTGCTTTGTTCAAAACACCAAGAAACTTGTTCTGAATCAACTTTTTTGACCCACCCTTTGATTTCAGCCACGAACAAAGTCGTTTTTCCGAACTGTAAATTTACGAGATACATTTAATTTTGTAATTAATTTTAATTTTTACGATTAATATTTCTTTCTTTTCTGTTTGCGAAGAGAAAATAAAACAATTCTTGAGAAAACATGCATATTTCACAGTAAATCAAGCTTTTATTACGTTTGATCGCGGAGTACTGGGATCATTGATTTTCATATAAAATCATTCCGCTTTCCACTTCTCGCATTCAAAATTATTTTTTATATTCTTTCAGACTTGAAATTAGATTCACTTTCATAAAATTATTGATTTCTTTCTCTATGTCTGAATCAGTAGATGATCACTGATTATCAACCCCAAGTATGCCGCTGATTAATGAATTCACAATGAAATTTAACTATGAAATTAATGAGGCATCTCTAATCAATCTTGTTTTAGTAAAAATATATATGATATTGAAACTGATGATCGTATTTTAATTATATAATGTTCAAATTTTCCTCCTTTTCCAATTGAATTTCACTGATTACTCAACAGTATATTTGAGACCGACAATCCATGATATCTAATGATTCAGATTTAGGGAGTTGACATTTTTTCCCTCTCGAAAAGGATACGATTTATATAAGTATATATTATATTATCGATCGATAAATTCCTATCCATATCTTTCACATAGCTGTTGCTTTTTGTGATAGCGATATGCTTATATTTATGATTAACTGAACGTGTAATCGCACGGAGATTTTATCAAGTTAAAGAGAATTTCTTTTGGTATTTCGAATAACATTTTTTTTTATCTATTATTTCTGGAATGGCTCGTAGAACGATGCGAGCTTAGGTCTGAATCAGGATTAAAAGAGCTCCAGTTTAGAAGTAAGCCAGCGGTTAAATCCACCGTATCGCACTGTTGTTACGCGACTCTATTTCTTACCGGTGACGGCGATGAGGAGGACGCAAAGAAGCGACGCGGAACGGGTGGAACGCACGTCTCGGTATCTCGCGGCACTTCGCATGATGCTTCGATATGCTTTCGTCGCGATTACGCACTCATATACACGCGCGCGCTCATTCACCCGTCACAGATCTGCCTTCATATTAACACTTTCGAGCTCCAATAAGATCCGTAGGTGAGAGATGATCCATTGATTCAAAGACACTGCACTATGTGTGTGTGTGTGTGTGGGTGTGTGTGTGTGTGTGTGTGTGTGTGTGTGTGTGTGTGTGTGTGTGTATGTGTGTGTGTGTGTGTATGTGTGTGTGTGTGTGTGTGTGTGTGTGTGTATGTGTATCTTCCTTGATTATCCTTTTCTTTTTAATTGTTCGCGTTAAACTTCGGACAATGCGAACTGATGGCGATAATTCGAAAATGAAAAAAAAGAAAAAATATGAACACCGAAATTAGGGATCGAGGGGTGCGTAGGTCGCGGGCCCCTTTACGATCTCGTTGACGGCGGCGCGTATAAGGACGATGTAACGACGTGGAAGGTTTTCCGGTCGACGTACGAGCGGCTACTGAAGCTCCCGCCGCAAGCACGGCGAGCTTCCAGTGCGTCGACTCCGTCGTGCACCCGAAAGCTCATTCTCCAACTCGCTCTCGCATTCGGCCCCACGACATTCTTTCTCTCTCATCCGTGATCCTCTCTCCCCTTCGTAGCCCATCGATGCCTCCCTGTCGCACTTCTGACCACGGTCTCTCTATCTTTGTCTCATTCCCTCGTCCCATCCCTCTCTCCTCCTCTCTCTCTCTCACAGCCATTTTAGCGTCGTCGTCGCGATCAGGCGCGCCAGTGCGGGCTGCGCGCGAGGAAGCTTTCGCGTCCTAAAGCTGAACAGACGAGGAGCTGCGGGAAGGGGTGATTGATTGGCGCTGAAACTTCGCGACTGATTGAATCTTTTTTACGTTTCAATATCGATATCCCCGGCCCGAGATGGCGGAGAGCATCGGAAGCGAAAGAAGAAGACTCTGAGAGTAGATGCTATGTACATATATATGCTTCGTAACGCGAGTTTTCATTCTCGCGAGATAAAGCCATGCAACCTCCGTTTTCCGTTACTCGCGATCAACCGAATCTTCGAGCTCGAACGAGCCATTCTCTTCGTTTCGCGCACAATTCGGTGCGTATGATGTGAAGGAGACGGTTGATCGAGATTATCGGGTAGGAATTATCGAATGGGAAGAAGTTTGATATAATGACTCCGACGTGACGCTAAGAAGTTGAACGTGAGCGATTTGGAGACCTGCGCTCGTCGCGTGGCAGCAGTTATGATTTGGCTTGATGGATATTGATGACATTCTGCAGGTTTCTGCGAACATGTAGAAACGAACACGTATAGCATACGTTTAAAAAAACTAGCTCGGTTAATTGAACTGTGAGCGATGCGCTAATTACCGCAACTGTTGGCCGATATCCGCGTAGTCCAATACTCCTCTCGGTGATTTTGATCGATTATTCGCATTTAGTATATCTATGGCAAAAGGTCATTATAACGTGCGAGATATGTACCGGGTTAAATGTAACTTTCATTATCAAATCCATTTCTAAGTATGAATAAATAAAGTAGAAAGTGATTTGTGCAAGTATCGTTGGTAAAATCGAATCGGAATTGCATCCTCGTTTACACGTTATCATTCAGTTTATCATTTAGTCGACTCGAGTCTTGGATGCCACATAAATGCGTTTACGTATACGATGTTTAAAGATACCGAAAGAAAGTGTATGAAATAGCCTTGGGCACTTCGTTTCCATTTCAAATTAGCTCTCGATTCGCAAGAAAGCTCGACGATCGCTTAATCTGGTTTGGAATAGATCGGATTCATTGCGAATATATATACGCGGATATATATTGCGCTAATTAAAATCAGACGAACGTATCCCAGTTGGGACGCTGAACTCTGACGTATAATTCGTTCTACCGCAGCGTGGGCAATTAACTGTAGCTTATTGATCAGGCATGAATGACGAGCCGTGGATAATCGCAGGTAGCATGCGCAAGAAAGGCACGTAGTAAAAGGAAATCCGGACAGAAACAAGATTCGTATGGTGCACACTTCGACCGCGTTCTTCACTACTTGATATGAAGGTTAGCAAAAAGCAGCAACATCCCGCTCGTAATTAAAAATGTATCCGTCGGGAAAAATGTCGAGCCGGCTGATCCGTTGTTCTGGCTTCACTCGACAGGCATATCTCCGCATAAATGACGAGTGTAGACTGCAGAGTCGATCGCCAGTCATCAATATCTACCGGATATCGGATGCTGTTACGATTATTAACACATTGTTGACGATGCGTTCGGCTGTCAATCAGCGTTACGTTTTCAGTTTTATATAAATTGACATGTGTGCTAGACTGCG
>Ga0157363_1004714_pt1 | contig 12619 bp, 9 predicted proteins | sample AttsexASBM1_FD_111477 | JGI IMG/M metagenome (GOLD analysis project Ga0157363, IMG submission 111477) | Fungus gardens microbial communities from leaf cutter ant in Ribeirão Preto, State of São Paulo, Brazil - Atta sexdens ASBM1 | ecosystem: Host-associated > Fungi > Mycelium > Unclassified ...
TAAGTTAAACCAAGATTAAAGTTAATCTACATCGATAGAAACGAGCATGAGTCTATTTAATTCTAATTGAGATAACCAGAATTCTGATTGGTATGATCAGAATCTTTTGATTTGTCCATTTTCAATCAGAAATTTTTCTTACATATAAAATCCAGTTGCGTCGATCAAAGAAGTTTAATTTGACACTTAATATTGCTCAAATAATATTCTGATGATTTCGATGGAGAAGGTGAATTTATTTGGGAGCCATTTCGCCGAACGACGTCGGCGCAATTGATACTAAATTCGCCACTGATTCCGGGAGAGACATTCGCGATTTTGAGATACCACCGGCGCGGCTTGCTTACGCATCCTGTCCGAAGTAATATGAGGTGCACGGGTGGATGCCGGTGGATTCACCGATGTGGGAGAGAACCGAGCGAGGGCGGAGAGCATTGGCGCTCCTCCTGGGCGGAAGCACTATTTCAACGTAATTGTCGTTTCATCGTTCCCTCTCGTCCGTGCAGTGCCATATCTAAGCCGCGGACGTGCCGTTGCACTAGGGATTCCGCCTTCGTATACACTTATACACGCGCGCGATATTAATGCCCAGTTATGTCTGCTGCGCCGAGTAGACACACCTAACCAGCGGCAAAATTAACTTTAAGCTCGGCCGGCCGCGCGATTCGGCAATTTCGCCAGAAAATGATCGAGTGGCATACTCTCTTTCTCTCTTCCCTTTTGCTCTCTTCGCGCAATGTATACTCCCACATCCGGTGTATGTCACTTCCCCTATTAAGTCAGACCTAATTTCTGACGAGCTGCACTTCCGTGTTTCATATGAAATCGGCTGATCCTCCATTCACGGATCATTATCAATCTAATTATACATGCGTTATTCATGAATTGTGTTTTTATTTTTTTATATTAGACAAAATAAGTATATCAGCTGTTAAGAATATGATTATCTGGTTTGAATGATTACAATCCGATATTTCTTCGCATATTCATTTAAACGCATATGTCTCGAAGGAGTAAAGGAATTCCTAATAATTAAGTATTAATGAGTTGATTTTTCTCAAAATCAACAAATCGCAAAATCAACTCACATTTAGATATTTTAATCCTAACTAACCATAAACAATCTTGAAGTTTAAAGTTAAGAAGAGAGAACTCTTGAGAGAACAGTTCACCTGCACAAAACGTCCCGATAATTACAATTGTTCTGGTTTGCTCCCAGGTAAAAAGATAAGCGATCTATTAATAGTAACTTTTGTTATTTTATAAGAATTTTGTATTGAAATCTTGTTTATAATACATGAATAGAAGATATTTTATAAAAAAAAGGGATATTTTATAAAAGAGATATTTTATAAAAAAAAAGGTTTGCGTTCATTTTTATTTTATAGATAAAGCGTTCGATAAAAGTCTTGTATAATTATAGCACGGCACTGCTGAGCCTCTCATTCATTAGGAAATAAATTGCGTAAAATTGCGGAACACATACGTACACGCAAGTGCAGTCTATTGAAATCTTGTTGCTCGCAAAAGCTTTCGTGCCTTCGCCGTAATTCGGCGTGTACGAGAATTATCGCGCAGATATCTCCTTACGGTGCACGACACGGCTGCCGCTTAATCGATTCAAAAGCGGGACGGGGCGGCTCGCTCCTAAAAAGCATTTCGCAGGGTAGATTGGCTGGACGCGGGTGATACAAATCGATCGCCACAGCATATAAACGACGACGATATCGACAAATTGGTGGGCCGGGCACACGGATGGATATATTCCGTGAAGTTTGTTAGTCCCTCGCGCCCAATCTGTCACGCATCGCCACGAGAGACGTTTCTCTGTATGTTCGTATGCGTGTATTAATGTGTGTATGTGTATACGCGCGGTATAACTCTTCGAGGTTATATATGTATGTAGGTATGTACTTACGTACCTATGTATACATCTTTCTTACACATCACTTCCGTCTATCTACCTCGCTCCGATTCTTATGTCGCTCTTCATCTTTCGTCTACATTGCTCTCTTATCCTCGTTCTGTAACTTCTTCTTCAGTTTCCACACCCCTTTCCCACTCTTCGAAAACCGGTTGCCGTATTTATTTCAAGTCGAGTTCGGAGGGTAGCAGCAAAGTGGAGGAAGCGTCGACAAGAAAAACACAAGGAGCTGGGTGGAGCGAAGAAAAACGAGAGAGAAGGGTCTTTCTTTCTACCGATGAATAAGGGAGTTCTAATCCGGCACGTGAGAAGGGAGAACAAGGGGAGTAGAAAATGGGCGCGTATAGGTGTTAAATCGAAAAGAGAGAGGTTGACGATGGGCGAGGACTCGTGGAAGGAAGAAAAAGTGGGCAATAGAAAGTGAACGTATTTTATCTCGTACCTGTGTGTTCCTCTAATTAAGGCGAGCTAACTTATCGGCTTTTACCACGTGAAGATAGTCTCACGGAAGTTAATAGTAGCTAATTTTCTTGTGTCGGTAATCCATTCTTATCTGCAGATCTTTTTAAAGGAAAGTAAATCTTTTTTTTCTTTAAGATATACGTTATAAAGATGTTTAGATATTTTCGTAATTTTTTTTTAAAGCAGATATCGTAAATGTCTGTCCCAAATTTTCCCAATCCGTAAATTAAAAGTTGATAGTATCTAATTTTCTTGTGTTAGTAATCCCTCTTATTCTTATCTGCGGATATTTATCTTTTAAAGAAATTACGGAATCTTTAAAATATATGTTATAAAGATTTATAGAATATTTCTGTAATTTTTTTTTGTAAGATGGACATTGTAGATGTTTTTGTCCAAATTTTGTCGATCTGTAAATTAAAATTATTCTACAGAAAAGTTAAAATATAATGAAGATGAATGTATCACAGAGATGTGAGAAATGACAACACATCAAAGGCTAATGCTTAAAGAAAACGGATGCGCGCTGTCGTGCGTGGCTTATGGCCGGCGATAGACGTTTAGATAACGATCTCAATTTGCGCGGCGCAAGAATGAATAGTGGATTAGTCAAGTATCTAATTACAATCTCAATGGAGATTCTCTCTTTCGATAGAGGTCGACGGTCGACGTTCGACACGTCCGTCGGTTTTCGCACGAGATGAGACGCCGCGAGAGCAAGGAGAGATGAAATGAGCGAGCGAAAGGGTAGATGGCGAAAAAGTCTGGGGCACGAGAAGGCAACCTAATTAAGTCTACGAGATGTCTCACTGAGATCTCGCTGATGAAGACGTTTGTCCGACGCGTTTCGAGCGCGGAACTTTCGGCTGATTTCATGGAAAAGGAAACGAGCGAGCGAGCAAACGCGCTCGTCGCGTTTATGCTTCTCTTTTTCCGTTTACGCGACAATTTTCCCACCGTGTTTGCGAATATTCCTTGAGAAAAGGAAAGAGAGACAGAGAGAAAGAGATAGAGAGGAAGTTTAGAACTTCAGTGGAAATATGATGCGGGCGCGTCAGGCGTATAAGCAGAGCGAATGGAATGGTTCCGGACGAATTATCGTAATAGTCGCACCCCGAAAAGCGACTTTTAATTCCGCATACGGGCGGACTGTCGTCAGTTGGAATTTATCTCGCTTTATGCTTGGCGTACGGTCCGTGGCGTAGAGTCTTACTGCGAAACGTGATAAAAATGTCTGTTCGCGCGTCAGAGATTGCTCGAAGAACTGGAAAGTTTCGTCCGCAATCCCATTTCGCCATTGCATTTCCTCGTACTTTAACTCTACAATGTTCGCGAATCCCTATATCTATAAATACACTACCAAACTCTATTGATTACAAGAGAGTAAAGAGTGAAACTTAGATACGTACAAAATACAGTAAAAAAAGAAGTACCTACGTAAAAATCCGATAGCTAACTGTTATTTGAAGCAATAAGTGTATTTTAAACTTAGAAAATTATTTATACATATCGTAGTGTTGCTAAAAAAGTGATACATTTCAAAGTTAGCAACTTTTCAGTAAAGCATTTTCAAAAATTTTCCTTAATATTAAAACAATGTTTTAATTAGAACAGTGAATATGTATAATTTTACTTTTTTCCATATTTCAAGTATAATATATTCTTTAAAACTATGTCATGAGAGTTTTAAAAATTCGAATACTGCAACCCTAGTAGGTAGATATATCTAGAATAGAATTATGTAAATTTCATCTATTTTATAAAGTTGTAACTTTTTTATAAGTAATATCAACAAATGTGCTGTTTTTTCACAGAAATATTTTAGTCTTTAGAGATAATTTCCTTTCATTATCTCAAAAACATTAATTTTTTAGTTGTATCAATTTTCTATCAAGACAGCAATATACTCAGACGAACAGTTAAAAAAGTTCCCATAAAACGCTCATTATTCCCATTATTCAAATAAATCTTTCAGATGAACATAAATCCGCTTTCAGAAGAAGAAAACGTGCGCATCTTGATTCGAGTTGTAGCGAAGTGATAAAGGAAATGGTTCATCGAAGGACAAGCCGACCGCTGCATTTCGGTAGATAACAAGAAGACACGCTGATCATTCGTAAAGCTGTCAGTCGAGCGATATATCAGTATCCTTTTTACTCGTTACCGTGACGCACCCTCTTTTCAGCTATTCGAGCATCCGCAACGACGACTGCAAGTTGTGGAGAAAATTCAGTGACATTCTCCGAGTATACACACATATTCTGCAAGTATACACACACACACACACACACACACACACACACACACACACAGAGAGGATATTCGATAATTGATGGTACAAAAAATGTTGACTCGTCCCAGACTGTATCTATTTGTAAGAGTAGACTCTTTTCCGAAGATATATATTCACGAAGATACATCGAAGGTTCGCAATCAAGACTTGTGTTGTCATTACATAATAATTTATTCTAGGGTTTCCAACAATAACTGTTCTACCTGAAAATAGACTTCTTAAAACGAAAATAGACTCGGGTTTAAGGCGAAGGTGCGCGTGATAGACTGCATTCGTAGGTAACGCAAAAATAGAACTGTTCACGGGGAAAATGAATTATTGTCTTTCAGATATTCACCACTTCACGATGACGCGACGGAGAGAATCCACCCATTTTCCGGTTGTCCCGTCATTCACGCGGCGGGCTGGGTACGTTCAAGTGGCGCATAGGTGGGCACTGAGCGGCAATATGGTGGGCCTAGGTAGGCTACTGCACGGTCGTTAGTTAGCGAGCATTCATCATCGTATTGTTATCGTTGGCCACGGCCTTCGCAGTTATTCGAGCCGCCCTTCCGAGATCACAATACGACCAGATGCAGCGGTGCATGGCACGGCAGACGCGCCGATAGGTTTCCTTCTTTGTGCACGATATTGGGCCGATACAGACCGATGATGCCTTCTCTTTCCCTTTGCCCTGTGTATAGGCCAAAGGGATACCCCGGTGTAAAAACGTTACGCTATGCCCGCGCGTGTAGCGCAACCGATACAAAGCGGCACCCTTGATAGGGTCAGCGTGCTACGGCGGCACGATCGCCTTTCGATCGAAGGGTCTTCTTCCTGGCCCGGAGGCGGCGGAGATGTAGCGAAAAATAGGGCGCGCTGACGTTAATTCTTTAAGGCACTGAGCCGAATACACGCCGTGGTCCTCAAAATAGCTCGGATAAATATAATAAATCTGGCCTGCCATATACATATTTTATCCCGTTCGCTCTCTCATCGTTATTCGCGCACTTCAAGCATATGGTTGTCGTAAAGAACAGCTTTGACGACAAAGAAAGAGGTTTCGATGTTGCGCACGATGCTCGATGGACACAAAGCGCCGCCGTGCACACGGAATTCGTGAATAATATTTGCCGAGATGGGTACACACGACGTGTGTACAATCCTCTTCTTTGCTCCTCCGCTTCTTCGTTAATAATTCGCTCGCTCGTGCTTTTCTTTAAGATCCCTGAATCGGGCAAGAATCCCGAATGAGTCGTTGACGAACTCAAGCCGTTAAACCGTGTTACGTATGCAATCTGTTCGGGACTGATTCAACTTGTCGGAAGTTAGTCCGGCTTTTCCGAAGGGGATACATCACCGTGTGGAGCAGCAAGAAAGATTTCCTTCGGAAAGTATAGTGATGCGACACGACTTGGGAAAAAGCGGTGCTTCGTTATGGTGAAGCGATGCGAAGGGAATGAAAGAGATCGGAGGGTCTCAAACATTTCAAAAGAGAGAGAAACTTTCTTATTTCCAGAGAAAATAAATATTTGACCTGCGAGAGCGCACTGGCACACCGGTGGTGGCGACGGTGGTGGCGGTGGCGGTGGCGGTGCCGGTGGCGGCGGCGACGGCGGCGGTGCGGAGACTTTGTTGAATGGTTTCTTTCATTCTTAACGAGCACGACCGACCGTGCGCTTTGGGACACACCAGCGTCGTTATAACGCGGCCCCGGCAATTAATTCGGTTCCCGTGACACTAGGTTTAACCTTTCGGAAAAAGAACTCCGTAGCGCGTAATGTCGTGGATTTCTTGTAATCTCAAGCCATCCGCGGGTCCCTGTGGAAATAGAAACCCCGGCTCGTATATACACACCGTATATAGACGGCGAAATAAGGACAAATATAAACAGGAGGGTGCGTGGAAACAGATTCCGCTGAGAATGCGGAACGAATTTTGCGGAGATTGGAAATATTCGTTCGGTGTATGAGAACGTACAAATATCTCGTTTTGTACAACATCACGAGGTACAACTTTTGTCCATTCGAGCTTATTACATCAATAATGTAAAAATGTCAATCTTACTCTCTGTTAGAAAGAGTAATGATATTTCAATCCTTTGAGTAAAATAATATTTTATTTTTAATTTCTATGTATGTTGAAATATAAATAAATCTATTTCGTTGTTGAAGTACTTAGTTTTAAAGTAAAAAATCGTATTAACGCACTTAGCAAATAATAAACTAAATTTCAGTCTCTGATATATTTTTTCGAGTTACATTGTTCACACCATTTTAATTATTTTAATTAATTTAATAGCATTAATATAAAGAATAGGAGCAGGCCTATAAAAGTAATTAAAAATAATTCAAATATAATTTTATGAATTTAATAATGTATAAGAGCCATTATCAAACAATGTTTTTTTCGATGAGACATGCATTTCACTGCTAAATGTGTGTGTGTATATATATATGTGTATGTATACTTTAACATCATGTAATGTGGATAGTGAGAGACATATTTCTGCGAATTTTATTACGCGAAAGATTTTTCTAATTTAATATATTCGTTTCTTTAAAGTAAAAAACTCTCTAAAAATGTTTGTGTATTTGTAGCTTTTTAAAAGTTAATAAGACTTTGTTTAATATTAAATATTCGAATATATGTGAGACCGTATAAGTGAAAATATTTATTCGATTTTCTCGCTACGACTTCGTCTATGTTTTTTACGTGATGTACCGATTTCCCAGCTGGGCTTTAAGTATGTCGACCAGCGGGGATCGCTCTTCAAGTCCTCGGATGGATCGACCTACTTCGAAAAGTAATACTTGAAGGTAATGCTAGACCTCCTTATCTATGTAACGACATTTTCTTAACAAGACAAGAAGAGATTCTCTTTTACGGGCGGCTATAATCAGTACAGCATACGCAACTACCCTTATCGGTCGTTACAGAAATTACAGCGTGTTGCTTTTCAGCTCGAATCTCTAGCATCGAACTCCCGACTACAATATATATTGGCTTGCTAAAATTTTGCAGTTGATAAACGCCTCGCATTTAATATCTATGAATATATTAGTTTTTCATCAAGATCGCTGCGGAGCGCAAAACGCGAAATTCAATGTAATTTCAGAACTAATTTTCATTAGGGAAGTATATTTCTGAAGTATTCAATTACGTGCGACGCCACGTTACATAATTATGAAATGTTACCCCGTCGCGGAACTGGTTCATAGTTAGCAGTGAATTTTGCGTCATCGCAAATACATAACGGCGGAGTTGAGCGTAGGTGAGGGCGGACTACATTGCGAGCGAGCTGAAAACAAAGATATTATCACGCATACGTCATCATCTTTCTCCGGGCACGCGATAGTGCTCGCGTACGTCCCAGAGCGCATTCGCGTTCTCACATGTGTAAGTATGGGAGGCGAAGGTGTACTGACCTCAACTTCGCACATGTGCATTGCGTCGCATCTGCATACATTCTGGTCTGTTTCGCTGGCTTTGGGGACATCTTTCTCTATGCAAACGAGTTCTCGTTCGTATTATTCCCTTTTATAATCTCGACGATTGTGTGGATTTCTCTCAAAGACGATCTAGAAGAGTAGCTCACGAACAGAACTTGAAATTCTTCGAGATTCATGTGTCCAGCGTTTCGAGAGAAGCAAAAATCGATGAAATATTGATCCTTTCTGTTGTCGTACTATTTTCGAGCACTTCTCGATTTCTTTTCTGCCGAAATCTATATTCTATTTCTAAATACGCATCGCATCGCTGATTATATCAGTCAACGAAGTTTTAACTTTAACGCTTTTCAAAACTATTATTTTGATGCGTCAAAAGCCGAGAATAATCCGAACTGTCTGTTGCAGTGGTCAGTTACCCGCAATGCACGTTGTTAGCTTTACATAAAATCCCCTGAGTCACAGTATGTCCGACTTTAATTGCATGTTTAATATTCATCTGGCTGTTGACCAGTTCCAAGTTCCTTCATCTCGGAACCACATATCAATTCCCGAACACTTCGACCGTGATAACGTTCGATACTGTACGTGGGATCTTCTCGAGAGTTTCCGCGAAACTTTCGAGAATCGAATGGAACGGTCGCTGTCAATCCTGGGTGGATTTTGGCGTCTGTCTGTCGTCAATACTCGGCGAACGGTTGTATGCGTGCAAAAGCGGCGCCACATCAATGTACACAACGGCATAGCAGTTTCTATGGGATCTAATCGACGAAGTTGTAATTACTTCGTCGAGGAGCGAGCGAGCGAACGAGCGAGCGAGAGAGAGAGAGAGAGAGAGAGAGAGAGAGAGAGAGAGGGGAAGGGGGAGAAACAGAAAGGAAAGGAAGAGAGGAGAAATGGACTTGACGGAGTTTTATTTTATCGACGAGTGATGGAGATATCGACAGATGTAATGCCACCTCTCAGACTGTCCCTCCGCCATTGCAACATCTCGCCATTTTCTTCACTTCTCCCTTCTATGATCTTCTCGTCTCCACCCGCCGAACCCGGCAAACGATCTTTACGAGCGTGATTACCGAACACCTTGGAAATCCATTACTTTATATCAGTTTTTCTTTAAAGGGTTCGTCGTGGCGCCCCGACGCCGATTCCTTAGAAACTCTTCGCAGGATCCTTCTTTCGAAGCGGTCGAGCTTTTATTCGCGCGTCCTCGAGAGTGTTATCTGCTCGAATACCTCTCTATGCTTTCGTTCTGTCGATCTTTGCAAGGACGCCTTGCTTCTCCATCGTATCGTTCGGCTCTTTGCGACATGATAAGCCGCTTTTTCTCACGTAAATAGTTTACCGTTTGCCATTGGAATCTGTCTGGTCTCCGTGTTAAATGTGCCGTGGACTTGCCAATATTGGCAAAATTAATAAAAAATTAATAATAGGAAGACGTGTTATCAGAAAATTATCAATAGATACTAAAACCAATTATTCCGATATATCACTTGTTTAATAGAAAAGTGACACAATTAAAAAATTCATATTTCTTAGCTGATGACATAAAATCAACTTTAAAAATGTACATTTTTTTATTGTTGTTGTATATTAAAAAATAATACATTTATAATTCTTCCAATTTATCGCTAAAGGACAGAAGCATCGCTTGTCCTTTTATCAGTTCACAATAATTATTTAGTGACAAAAAAACATTTTTTAAAAATTAAATAACACGAGGAAGTATTATCAGTAATAGAATAAAATAATTATAGAAAGACATCCTATTTGGAATTATGCCATTTTTTCCTTAAACAGTTGTTTTAATTTAGAATTTTAAAATGTGCTCTCCTGAAAAGTTGCTAATTATAAAATATTATTTTTTTATCAAATCAGCGATATATTATAATTTATTTTTAGATGATATTATACTGTTAGATGATTATTTCAACAAAGTACGAAATAAAAAATACGTTAGTATCGTTTACAAAGAAATATTAATTTAGAAATTATTATTAGAGATAAAGGTATAGTTTTTAACGGATATATAAAATAAATATCTATCTATAAATATCTATTCTTCTTTTTATTCTCGTTCAATTGTACGAATTGTGCAAATAATTTCAGACGTCTCATAAAACGAGCTTCCCATATACATATTAATTCAGTTAAAAGCTTGTAGGAGGTTAATCTTTTTGCATACCTACTGCAAAGGGATATTAAGTCGTCTGGGATTACGGATATGCGAATGGGTCAAATTTCGGTTTGTAATAGCCACCCACACCGTGCACACAAACGAAGACGAAACCGGCTTTTCCATGACATAGCCCGGTATGAAATTTTAAACCTCACGTCTCAAGAAGCAAGGGGCGCGCCCTCGTACATCGACGTTCCTCATCATTGTTATACTTCTAAGGGCATCGCCAGCCATGGAAGAGTCGTCTCGAGATTTTCGTTTAAATTACGGCGCTCCTCATTTTTCTCTCTTTGCAAATCTTACCTTCGTTCTTTACATCGCTCTACTTTCCGCCATCGAATTGAGTTCGAAGATTTTCGGTTCCATTGACAGAAGGAAGCACTAAAGAATAAGGAACAAGGAAGAAAAATGGGGCAAAGCTTATGTAAGGCCAATTAATTATCAGGCATCTTCTTCCATTTCTTGAGCTTTTTCTTTCTCTATTCACCCTCACTTCGATTTCTTCTCCTGTCTTTCTCTCTCTTTCTTTTTCGTCTCCTCTCTTGAGATATCATATGTACCAACTCGAAGCAAAATCGACGTTTAAGTTGGAGATTTCCTACCTTTCTTAGATTTTATTTACGAGCAATGCTCCAGTCCTCGTGTGGAGTTTCGTACGACAGAAGAATCCGGCGACGCCCTCTTAATGATCATATTATGTTCGTTCCACAGACTCTCGTGAGCGCGCCACGTTTCGCATCTCTAGAAGGGAGTCACGTTTTCCTTTTTCTCTCTTTCTCTCTTTCCTTCCTTCCTTCTCTCTCTCTCTCTCTCTCTCTCTCTCTCTCTTTCTCTCAAGAAATAGAGAACGAGAGAAAATTTTCTACCTAGCGGAAATTATACGCTCTGTGGCTACCTACGCCCGCTTGCACGCGATTAATTTATTTCTTCTTGCGCTTGCGAACATTATCCCCTCTAGAGATCGCATCCCGGTCATCGCTACTAGCTTTAGCAGTTGAATCCGGAAATATCTCTCCGGAGAGCACTTTCGCGAGCGTTGACACGAGTGCGAACTTGATGCGCCGCGGACTTTTTGTTGAAGAACTATTATAGGAAGTGTTCCATTTTCCATTTCCCACTTCCTCTCGATCTGAATTAGAGCTTTCTTTGACAAATATTTGGAAAATTTTTGACAAGCGATTAAAGATTAGGAATACTTATAAAAAGAATCATAAATATACAAGCAATTTTATTTAATATCTCTAGGATTATATAATTTAAAGCTTAATTAGAAAAATTTTTAAAGTTACAGATTGTAATAAAAAGTTACAAAAATTATAAAAGTTATTTTTTAATTAGTTAAAAAGTATATAGATAACAGGATGAATTGTAATGTTTTAGTATAAAATCTCTTTGATAGCCAATAATAATATTGGATTAATATTAATTCTTTTTGTGATAATAACCACACTTTGAAGTTTTTAGAAATATATTTGCACAAAATATTTCATAATTTTGCAAGTGGAATTTTATTTCGTTCTTTTTTAGTATCAAATATAATAATTTATCTTTATAAATCTTAGTTTTTAAAAATGCGAGTAATGATAAAAAATTACGATTTAAACATATATATATATATATATAAATTGATATATATACATAAATTGATAGTTTCGCACAAAATGTAATCTCATTTACATATTTGTAATCGTTTCATGTATGTGTTATTCTATTTTCTATTACAATCTATTATATACTATTTACAATCAAATTATTATTATCATCTATTAATTAATTCTTTAATATTTACATAACACATTTAGCATATACATTTAGCAATAACAAATTTAGTTGAATGTACATTAATTCGTTTAAATCACTGAAAATATTCTCTTAAATGACAGTTGCAGGAATGCAGTACACTAATGCGTATAACGTTTGACCCAACTTCTCAAAGAATCTTGTACGGGCGCATAATTGGCTTAATTTTTCTTAATCACTTTAATTGAGCTCTATAGTCCAACAATGAAGCGTTACTTGATTGATATGAAAGGTCCAAACGTTCGTTCCCTGTTTTAACTTGAAGTTTGATTTCGAAATTACATTTTGTCGAAATGAACAAAGTTTGACATTTAATCTTCATTAAACCATTTCCTGATGCGCAGTCTCTAATGTAACATTTTGAAAAACAAAGAATATTTCAGAGATTTCGACAAGAATTTTTTATATACCACAATAATTTATACTGCGAAAATTTTATATATTCCATTCGCTAAAACATATATAAACACACACACACACACACACACACACACACCCACCCACACACACACACACACACACACACACACACA
>Ga0157363_1004716_pt1 | contig 12619 bp, 5 predicted proteins | sample AttsexASBM1_FD_111477 | JGI IMG/M metagenome (GOLD analysis project Ga0157363, IMG submission 111477) | Fungus gardens microbial communities from leaf cutter ant in Ribeirão Preto, State of São Paulo, Brazil - Atta sexdens ASBM1 | ecosystem: Host-associated > Fungi > Mycelium > Unclassified ...
ATTATAGCAAGCGGGCGCCGCGGCGTGAATGATGCTGGCTTTTCAATCGTGCTTACAAATGACACTCGAGTGTCTCTTTATTTTATTTTTATTTTATTTTAAATTCTATTCCATATTTATACTTATGAATTAATATTAAAAGATGCGTCCGCACCGCGACGCCTCGTCTCGCCTCGCTTTTCGTCGAGCCGTGAAATTTCTCTCTCTCTCTCTCTCTCTCTCTCTCTCTCTTCCCTCTCTCTCTCTCTCCCCTCCCGCGTTCCTCCTCTTTCATTGCTTTCATTAACGATGACAATTCAATTTCGATGCGACAGTCTCGACTTTTCGCGCGAGTTCGAAGGATACACTTGGTATTTTTTTTTCTCGTGTTTAGGCCTTTTTCTTCCACGCGCGTTTCCGCGTGACGATGACTAGATTCTACACGAGCGTACGCGCTTTGCGTCAGCGTGGGTATGTGTAAGCGTGTCTTTGTACATGTATATATCTGTACGTGCGCATGTGTAATCGTGTGTGCATATGCATGTGATGTATGTCGATTGAGTGTTATTCTTCCCTTTGGTAATCGTCAGATTAGTTGGCTTCAGCGCACGTTCGATCTTTGGTGTATTCTCGCTGGCAGTAGCTCAATATCCGCCATGGGGATGACGTACCAGAAGTGGCGAAAACCTCTGTCCATCGGATACCCGTAAAAGTGTGATGAAAGCGAATCAAGGTATCCTTAACGATGTTTCTTGATAAAGATATTCTCTTTTTCTCTCCCTTTCCCTTTCTCGATACTCTCCTCATTTTCCTGGATATAAGTACGATTTCGCGACTTCGTCCTTCTCCGAGGAGGAAAACTCGCGGACTACTGGTGATTATAGAAAAATGCGCGCGATAAAAAATGCATTACGTTACCCTGAAGTTACGGGCTGTGTGACGATGTTAACTCGATTCTCCCCCATCTATGGAAGGTAAATGTCGCGGAAACGAGAGAGAAATAGAGAAAGAGAGAGAGAGAGAGAGAGAGAGAGAGAGAGAAGAAGGAAGAGAAAGAGAGCAAACGATAAGTTCGATCTTGAGCAGATTAAACCTATTTTCACGAAGACATTCTCTTCTTTTGCTACGCGCGTTAATCTTAAAATCACAGGAGACACAATCGCGATAAAATGCGTCCGGGATCAATTGCGTCCTGAGAGAGGGATTAGTATTCATTATTCCGCAAAAGTTCAATTCGCGAGCTTGTAGAGCTTGTTCACCCGCGGAAAAATGCATGTTCGCGGAATTTCGATTGAATACATGTGACTAGAAATATGTGTGGCGATTATCATCATCTCTTCAACAGCAAATGTGTCAGATAATTATAATTATGTAATTATATTATGTTGTGAGCATCTCGTTTCGTCGAACGTATCAGATTTAAATCAGATAATCTACCTCTTTCAGTCTGCTTGGCCTCTGGCAAATTGAATTAGAATCGTTCACGTTTAACATGCGTGAATTTAATTTAAAAAAATATCCAGAATGTTTTCCTAACTTTCTTCAATACTTGCTAAGAAATAGAAGAGGATATTTTGACTATTTTATAATGGCTTGTGAAAGACATAAGGTATGTGATTCAAATCGAATTCGCTTTTAAGCCGAGAAGAGCGAAAGAGAAAGGGGAAGCTCGCGAGCCCAAGTCGATCTTCTATTCGAGCTTTTGAGTTACAATTACAGTGAGGGTAGATTGCGAGGCTCGCAAAGATCGATGGACACGGGAGGATCGATGGTGTTCGCGTTGGTGCTCGTCATCCCCGTGCGATCGCGTGATCCTTTCTCCTGCTACGATCCACCATCCCGCGTGCATGCGCTCTGTACAGAAATCCTGAAAGTGGAACGTTGCGATTTGTGATCTACGCGATCAACCGCGATTGCGATCTCGTCGTACGTTCAGTCCATCATCATCATCATCATCATCATTATCATCATCATCATCATCATCATCGGTGTCGTAATGGCTCGCATGCAATGGCGAGCGCGATTATATGGCCCCGTTGCGCCTTCGCGTGGAAGAGCGAATCACTGAACAAGCCCCCGGCTTCCGTGCGAGCAATCTGACGCGACCAGAAAGCTCGTCGTCCATCCATGAGGATGGAGATACCCTCCTGCGAGGTATTAGCTTCGTCAGCCATTTGTCCACTCGGGCGATTCCTCGCCTCGACGGAGACTTTCCGACGAGGAGGAGGGTGTTGCAAACCCTTGCCGAACGGTTCGGCCGATCGTGGCTTTGATGAAAATGCTTGATTTTAGAGGTCTTGGTCCGCGCTCCCGACGGTCTCTGGACCATCACGATCACGATTACGTCGCTCCTCGCTTGCTCTTCGTCTTTCCACTATGCTCCTGCCCTGTGCTCGGGCTAGGCGGGCTGCTGCTAGTCATTCTGGCCACCCTCCGATAAATCTCGCTGTTGACAAAACGCGGATACGAGTCCCGGTGCATGAGAGTATAGATTTGCAGCTGCGCCTCATCGAAGGTATGCGGTGTAGGCTCCACCATGTTGCGATTCACCATTTCTCGCACCTGCGAGTCCAAACTCACCTACAAACATAAACGACATAAAGAAAATGGATTAATTAAAATTTGTATCAAGTATTATCAACTACATAAAAAGGCTGTAAAAATATTCTACGAAACTGCAACTTATTGTATCTTAATTTACAAGTTACTATTTGCAATTTACATTCTCTCATTTCTTATAAAATATCTTTTAATTCTACAATGTTTCTTTCTCTGTCTTGTAAAATAATAATAAAATTTACAAGTTGTACAATTTTATTCTTTTAATTAATTACATAAATATAATTTTTCAGGAATAGACAGATCCATGATAGGTTTCGAAGCTAATATGTAAGTCTTTTAATCGCATTTTCGCACAACAATTTTTCTTTATCACGAAGAATGGCGAAGTACCGATATATTCATAGTTATAAACAACGATAAAAAAACTTTCCGAGAATTATAGACCATAATATGTACGACATACTTTTAACGCGATCTTTTTTATATTATCTCGTAAAATGATCTAGGTGATTGCAATAATGCATAGTCATGTACCGTACAATTATGCCGTAATGTTCGAATGGCAAAAGAAAGTTCGTGCATTCGCCCCGTTTGGGTGAATAAGTTGTTAAAGAGGTCACTGGGTCACTAGGTCAGTCGGTTAATATAGAAGAAATCAGTCACGCGCATTCGCAGCTTTTCTCAAACAAAACATTATATTGCAAAAGTCTTCCTTTACGTCAAACTGCATTTAATTTTACCGTCACGTTTTTCTAATTCTTGCGCGTTCGTACACTCGACTTTTTACATCCGATAAAAAAATGGCATAATTAGATAATACATCCAATAACATTATCGATTCTATCGTCAAAGCTAACAGCTCTGGAAGCTCTGGTAGGAATTATTTTATGTTATGAAATGTGTAAGTGCTTATGATGCATCGCACGGACTATTCAAAGTAGCAGATACTGATCGCATGACGCATACTGCGTATGCCATTATAAACTAAATAGATGGTTACGTTAGAATATGCTTATTATTTCCAGGTTGACGCTATCTCTACTTCGGTATCAAAATGTACCATAATAATAGAGCACGTTTTTCCCGGAAAATAAGAACAATTTCTTCTTGAATGTCATATACTTTTAAACGTCACACAAAATAGTTATATCTATATTTTTACAATCATACATTCATCAGGATTCTAATATGTCTATATATAATTTTGTTATATTCGCCCTAGTTTAGTACACATGTCGTTATTTTATTCGAAAGCGATACCTATATTATTTTTTATCTTATATTATTATATAATGAAATTTTATTAAAGTTATCTAATGAATTGATCGCAATTAGAAACGAATAGTAACAAATAAATAAAATTAATCAATTAAAAAATACTCTACAATTGCTAAATACATTTTTTTTTAAATTATTAAAAATATATTAAAAACGTGAAAATATATGAAAAATTGTTTCGAAATAGATAAATTTAATTATCGCTAGTAGATCCAACCTGAGAAAATAATAAATCATAATTTTAATTCGAAGCTACCAGTAATTTCAATTATCGCCAATAATTATGTACTCTCTAATAATAACAAAAATACCTTATATCTCTATTTGTATAAAGGATTATACAAATTATAATTATGTTACTTTATATAATTCTAGATGCAAGTAATAGATCAACGGTCATTTGCTGGCTGCTGCTCCTGAGTGCTTCAATCGAGTTACGATTTCTTATCACGAATAAGTAAGTATTTTCTCCGTGAGCTAATAGAGAGTTTACTCACTTCCTTTGGCGAAAGTATGGATATGTAATCGTCGTAAATGTAGCGCGCCTTCTCCTCGATCGTCTCGGGATTGTTCTCCCTCTTGAGTTGCTCGCAGGCAAGCCAGAAGGCAATGTTTTCCTCGCTGTACTCGCTCATGAGGAACTCTCTGAAGAGCTTGCGGCCGGCGGCGCTCCTCATCAGTTTGTCGAAGGACGAGCCCCAAGCCCGAACCTCTTCCAAGCTGCAGCGCTCCAGACCGCCGTCGAGGCCGTCGAGTCCATCGAGACCGTTACCCGCACCTGCACCCGCGAAGTCGGTGACGCTGATGCCACTGCCATGCTCGCCGACACCGGCATTGCCCTTTTTCTTGCCCTGATCGCCCGCACTGCCGGTACCCGTCGAATTACCTCCGACTGCCGCCAAACTGAGACGACAACGCACGTTAGAACTATCTTATACATCTCTCTATGGCTACAGTCAAATTCTCATTACAAATGCTTTGAAGCATTTGATTGACTAATAAGAAAAAAGAATTTTACAAATCAACCAATCAAAAAAACAGTTGTAGCATCGCATTGACTCATTGTTAATAACGTGTAGAACCGTGCGGGACAATCGATTAAATAAATAGATTGATATGATGATTCCACGATTATAAACTATTTTATTCATGTTTAAATCCTGTTCGAAGTAATAGCGTTTATTTATAATTTATTATTATATTACGTAGATTTTAGTTATCTATATAATCGAAAGAGAGAGAATAATTAAAAATAATAATTTATTAAATGTTTCTTTTTGCGCAGTTACTTTAATCTACAATTATAACAGGTGAGGCGTGGATTCGATCGGATCTACCGATCAGAAATTTGTCATAGATTATAGTATCGATATTGGTATTAAAATTGATCGTAAATCATCGTGTTAATTATAACGATCGTACGATAATATTGATGGTGATTTTTATTGGCAAACATAAGAATGACGGAAGAAACGCAAACGCGAAAGTAATGATAGACAACCGAGAATGAAGGAAGGTGGAGGAAAAAAGTATAGAAAATGAATTAAATTTGATAGCCTCGGGAAATGAAAAGCCATAAAATGAATGACGAAGGGAAGAGTATGATTCGGCGGACGCACACACAAATACAGTAGAAAATGATAATGATTAACGATCGTCAGGATAGCTAATTTAATTGAGACTGAGGATAACGAGATACAAAGAGATGTGAACGAGTAGCATCGAACCGAGAGAAAATATTAGTCGTGTCGATAACAGGCACAGAACCGGATCATTGGAAGGCCGATTCTTTGTGCTTGATGACGCTGCTGTTCTATGGCGTTTGCGAACCACAACTGCGGAAATAAACGGCGATTCTGAACGGTTTACACGACTTGGTCAGATGGCAAATCACGAAAATGATTGGTTCTGTATCAGTTGCCGTCTGATCGATCGAACTTGCATTTATTTCTAAAAGATTTTTACTTGAATAAATAAAAGAAAATAAAATATCTGGTAATTTTAGGATATTTCTCACTCAGTGCTCATTTGTCGTAAATTTTACAAAATATTGCAAGAGTCTACTTTAAAAAGGTTGCTTCTCGTCCTGATGATGTGAACTGCAACGTTCACGAAATGTTGGCAACAACAATCGAAACACAGAAATAACTCGCAAAGTACGTAGTTTCTTTATTATGAAAGAGTCTTTTTTTATCTAATGTTGCAAACAATTGTTGCAAACAAAGATTATTTGTAGATTTATTATTCATTGAAATTTTACTTCAACCGTAACAATTTCTTTTAAAAATATATCTTAATTATAAGAACTATAATATAACTAATAAAATACATGCCGTTGCGCTACTTGAAGCAAATTTTATAAAAGAAGAAATTATATTTCAAAATACATGTTTTTTGAAAGATTCCTTCACGTTGATATGACGAAACAGTTAAGAATATACTGTCGCACGTTCCCACGGTTCAGAAATTCAGGAAATGCCATTGCACCTCAGATAAATTCTTTCGGGTCGATGCCAGCCTAGAATGAGTAAACTACTAGCGTATAATCTGTAAAGATGGCTCGCGTAGGAAGGACGCGTGGTATGTGCATAACCCCGTTTCTATGAGCCGTAATACGTGCATTACGATAACATCATCATCGACATAACAAACAAGCAGCATTAACGCACACAGTCCGTGGCCTGCTTACCATTTATTCCTACTTGTGGCATGAAACACAGAAAGGCAATATGTAGGTACGTCTGCACGGCAATAAATGGATCACACGCGAGAGTTTAAAGACAATGGACCGATATCGTTTCAATGGCGAGAGGTTCAGTAGATGAAGTAAGCACGAAAATAACCGCTTGATAACGATAATAGCGCGTGGCTCGTTTTCATCTACTTTATGTTTACGATTACAATGAAAACTCTTTGTGCTGACTTTTCAGTAACTCGCCATCGCGAGCACATGTAATTATAGAACGAGAGATTAAAGTCACTTCGTGCAATTCGGAGATCCATTCTTCATTAACGATTTGTCCATTGTCGTATAAATCGAGTATAGATCTTCATAATTTAATAAAACATTTCGTACATCGGTGCGCTGTCCGCTTCAAGAATTAAATCAATGGCGGCGTTCAGTAGAAAAAGTAGCTTCGCAACTGTTGTAAAAGTCTTTAATACGATTGGTTCTTGCACCTAGTTCCTCAATGGTTCTAAATGTATAAACTAATCATATTAAAGAATCTTACAACAATTGCAACAGATGCTTTTTCTACTGAACGTAGCTAATGTAACATGTCATTGTGAAGAAAAACAACTCGAGATAGATTTTTAAATAAAAATCTAAGAAATGACAAAATTTTCTATTCACATTTGATTAACAAAAGATTATTTGATTAACAAAAGATTGCGATATTTTTGTTTCATAATTAAGCGATTACTAAAAAATGTTAGATTGACATCATAAAAGAGCAAAAGTGTCGAATTGCTCAAGCTTCGTATCAGCAATTTTCTTAAGAATATTTTGTTTCAGTCACATCGATGTACGAGTCATGATCAGACAGGATCGATAATACCACGAGCAACTGCAGCAACAGCACCAGCATAGGCAACAGTTGTCCTTCTTCGATCGACCCGTGAATCCGGTCGTCTGACGTTGCTGTTGCTGCGATTGCTGCTGCGACACGGATGCCTGTTGCTGCTGTTGCTGCGACTGTTGTTGCTGTTGTTGCTGCTGCTGCTGCTGCTGCTGAGACGATTGTTGCGGATTATGCTGCATCGTGGACCCTGAGGCTTGGCCTTGGTTCTGTGCACGGAGGCGGCAACCACCAGCTACACCTTCGCCGCCCGTCCCGTGACTAACGCCGATTCCCATTGCGGTTGCACCAAGTCCACTCGACATCTGGAAGCGACATCCGCCCTCTGAATCCGCACACCACGTGCGAACGAGCTTATCTCGATGCTAAGAATAGTTCTACTAAATCAGTGGCTTCCGGAACACAATGAACCACTTGTCGGCTTTGTGATTTGTTTACGCAAGGTGACTGACATTGAACTTTTTTAGAAACATATTCAAATATACTCCAATAATATGAAGTTTTTTTAATATTAGTATTGTACACATTTAGTACACATATTTATATACTATAATTTAATTTTATATAATAATCTATACGAAAGTAGTATCTAATAATTTTTTAAATATCAATATATATAATTTATCATTAAGATATAAATAAATAGATATTTTTATTGTGTAAGACGAAGAAAAACATAAAAATCGCGAAAGTAACTCAGATCAATTTTGAGACGGAAACAGAATCGTTGAATATAAGCCAAAAGTAGATTTCAATTAAGCATTTAGCGTGAAAATCATGATTATTAAATTCCCACATTTAAATGAGTTATAAATAATAAATCCCAAGAAGAGAACAGGACAATTTACTCACGTGGCAATACGATAAGTTAAGCTTTAGTCAAAATAAATTAGTACGATAATTGACACGTAAGCTTTCAAAAAGCAACCAATTAGTTCGGATACGATTGTCGTACGCTCAGCTGCACGTATCGATTGGCTTGTATTTTCAGCGCGATCCGGCGATGGCGATATCGAAGTGAGAGATGTAGCCGGAGATTTATTATTCTTCCGTTCGCTGTTCCGTTCGAGGTCTTTGGTATTTAAAATTCATGATCGCCAGACGGCTGAGCTGACCGATATTGGATTCTCGGAGAAAGTCTAAGGAGAGGATTAAACTCTTAATGTCATATTTAAGAACGCGATCTCAATTCAAAATCTGTATTTCCGATTATTTTTCAAGAAACTTAGACGTTTCTCAATTGCATCTCTGCTCGTAACATTATTTTAGAATAAATCAATAATTTAATTTGTTTTCGCGTTGATTATACATTTCTTTTTCTATTTGGAAATTACGCAAAAAAACATTATATAGCGGCAACAAATATCAACGAGAGGATCACTAATATTTTATTGTACTGACGAAAGTCAAAAGTATTTTGAAATAAAATATCGTTAAAGATCAGCTTTAATGCAGTTCGCATACAGTTCGGGATTTTCTTTGCATCTTTTTCTATTCCGTTAAACAAAAGAAAGGAACAAACGAATGAAATTCTGAGCGCATGAATTTATTCCGCAGCGTTCGAAATCTCACGAAAATATATTCAACGTGGCTCTTGCTTATTCTCTCTCGCAATATAAAAGAGATTCGTGGAATGAAGTTTGGGTACGTGTCTGCACATGCACGTAGCCGCGTGCGGCCCTTTATTTTTACACCGTGTTGTATATCGATGACCCGCTCTCTCCGATGCGGCCTCGCGCGATAACGACTACATCGGGCAGTCGCTTATAGGGGATGTGGGAAGAGGTTGATAAACAGCGGGCACAGGCGTAAAGTGTACACGTGTATTTGCGAATAAACGTGGTGGCGCATACGAATGAAGCCACGTGAAGATGAGAGGTGGAGAGAAAAAGATGGGAGAAAGAAAGAGAAAGACGGATATGAAACAATTGGGAAAGGAAATTGAAATTGGACAATCGGAATCGTAGAGATTGGAAAGGGGACTGTTGTTTAATCGTTTATAGCACGATATAAATCGGACGCGGATTTACGCGAGCGTGGCGATTTAGAGTGGTCGGGAAATAGAAGCCGGAAATCGAAAAGACCACGCGCAAAACCGCCGTTTCGAGCGGCTGGCTCGTAAAATACATAACATACCACGCGGTTTATACACGAAACGAATTCCGTATTTCGTATCTCGCGGGTCATCTTTCCTGAAAATGAAACTTCGGTTACGAGATAATATAACGATCTAAATTTCAATAATCTCTCGGCGATTTGTTTTGGCAGGCATTATGGAAACAAGAGCCGTTGTTTACGGAGAACGCTGCGAAATTTAGGAAACACTTCGTACTAGGTGATTAATTGTGATCTATAGATTTTGCATGAGTTAGTTTCAAGATAGCTGTGTATAGCTTGAATATAATAATATCTTATATTAACAAGCCATATATCCGTAAACGCGTGACTAATTTTTAATAAAAATATGATTAAATAAAAACAATTACATATAAAAATACTATTGTTAATTAATTCATATTGATTTTATAATGCTTGCTAAAGAGATTAAATTGGTAATTAATAATTAATTAATTAATTTAGTAATTAATAATGCAAGAATAATGCGAGAATAATAAATAAATTATTTGCGTTCGTTAATTATTATCATTTTCAATAGTGGTTAATAAACAGAGTAGCACTTGGATAGGAGTGTGTATTTTCGCACGGAAGATCATTAACATTTTTAATATATTTATGAATATTAGTTTCTTCTCATCGCGCATATTCTCAGATGCAAATGCTGTCGCTGTGTTTACAACGGTTCTGAAACGGCAATAGTGTTTACGCATAGCTGCGTGTCAACATGTCAATGGCCCAATGGTGTGTTGGCTACATGCAGCACGCAATCACGGAGCACGTGCAAGCTGCAACCCCCGTTTCTCTTCTCGCAAGCTTCGTCCGATAATCCCATGAATTTATTTCGATCCGGACAAGGGTGTATGCGTATGTCCATATAAATGAATTTGTTATGTCCCTATACGTGAACATTGAACGAATGGCAAGCTGCAGATATTTCGAACGAGATTCTAACCAGCGATAATAGAGTCCTTGTTCATGTTATTACAGCTACACACTATTTCAGAATTAATTTACAATAATTCAATTCTATACTGGGATAATTTAAATATGATTGAATGCAATCGGTTTTCAATATTCAATCCAGCCACATTGTTTATTTACATGTTATTAAATTAGAAAAAGTTTCATAAACTCCGAAAATATGACCATTAATAAAGTTATAAATTACGTAGGAAATTTTTATATTGTTATATAGTTTTGTAAACTTTCTGTTTCATGGAAATTAACTATTCATCATGCATATTGCACATTTATATGAGGAATATCATTGCATTTCATGTCATAAATCATAATCGAACTGGCTGCAGTCATATACCTTGCAGAAGAAGATCATCAGCGCGACTCCATTACTGTTCCGTGCTGAGTCTTTAATCTTTTCTTTAAGACAGAGACGGTAACGGATTAGGAGTAAGTTCACATCTTGACTCTCTTACCTCTATCATGTTCCATGCGTCCGAAAGCGAGCTGCGCTCGCTTTCCGCGTCTTCAGGATGAACCTAATCGGCGTGTGACCGGCCGCGACGCGGCGCCGAGACAAGACGCGGGGGTGCGGGTGCGGGCACGGCCGCGGGCGCACCGTGCCCGCGTTTGCGAGTGTCTCTTCCGATATGCGATCGTTCCTTTAGCCCGGTCCTCCCGCGGAGCCGCCTCGCCGGGCCTCGCCCGAAACCCGCATGCTCCCAGCGCGCACCAGTGCCCCTCAGCCGAAACCGCGTAACAGCCCAGCGTATGAACCCTTCACGGACTCGCGGACGGACACATAGGTACGCGCACTACCAAACGATCAGCCGCCAAACGATTTCCTCGCCTCGAGATCGGGCGAGGCGTTACTACGCCGACGATGATGGCGACGTCGCGCAACGACACTGAATAACGGCGGACCCCAGCAAGCGGAGGGTTACGTCGTCGATGTCGCGCATGATATTTCATCCATTTCCCACCGTCTTCCACTTTCTGCTGCTGCCGATTGTCCGTCGTTTTTCTCTCGACAATCCTCTTCGTTAATACCACCCGCGCCACGATACCACTCCACCACCGTCACCCTCTCGCGGCACCCTCCACCCTTCTCTCTTAACGGGACAGCCGCGCGCGCGGATCGACTGGTCGGTCGGCCGAGTCGGAAAGGTAGGAGAGAAAGGGGGAGAGAGAGAGAGAGAGAGAGAGAGAGAGGCGTGAGAGAAAGAGAGAGAGAGAGAGAGAGAGAGAGAGGTGAGAGAGAAAGAGAGAGGCGAGAGTGCGCGGATGCGAGACCCGCTATTGAAAGGAATAGGAAGTGAAGATCCTTCGCTACCGATGGCGTTTGCTCTCAAGAATGAATACGATACGATCGAACGAATTCGTCGCGTTTCATTGAGATACGCGGTTCCGTATTGTGGACTCCAAAAATTCGGTCAACCAACCGAGACCCAAATCCTTGAACTTTAAAACAACGACGATGTTGATGACAGTGAGGATATCGCACGCGATCGACTCATCACATCCTTCAATTACACAGTTTTAAAGGAGCGGCTGCGTCGCACCGTTCCACACTCTCGGGTTAACGCCAACTTCACATCGACATCTCTTTTCTTCACGGTTGACCTAGGTAGCCGTACACGATGCTGCAGTTTTCGTTCCCCGTTGCGTTTGACGGAATTATAAATAGATACTCGCGCCTGTTAAAGATGTTGCGCGAGACGCTGGCATGGCTAGGTTTAAATGCCTGCGCTGCTGTCGCTGGCACGGACCGCTGCTGACGCTACTGCTGTGTCTGCTTATGTTCCTGATGCTGTTGATCGCGTTGACAGGTGCCTGTCCCGCGTATCTTACACACGAGAGTGCGGAAGAAGACAGAAAAGAGAGAGAGGTAGACAGGGAAAAGAAAAAGATAGGAAAAAAAGAGAAGATGATGAAAGGAATCGGAGAATGTTAGCGTGTTTGATTAAGCAGAAAGAGAGAAGAAGGAGCGTTGAAAGAGTGTGAGATAGTGGGAAGACAGATAAGGCAAAGAGAGAGACAGATAGGAGAAAGAGAGAGAGAGAGAGAGAGAGAGAAAGGAGGGAAGGAGAGAGAGAGAGAGAGAGAGAGAGAGAGAGAGAGAGAGAGAGAGAGAGAGAGAGAGA
>Ga0157363_1004718_pt1 | contig 12617 bp, 3 predicted proteins | sample AttsexASBM1_FD_111477 | JGI IMG/M metagenome (GOLD analysis project Ga0157363, IMG submission 111477) | Fungus gardens microbial communities from leaf cutter ant in Ribeirão Preto, State of São Paulo, Brazil - Atta sexdens ASBM1 | ecosystem: Host-associated > Fungi > Mycelium > Unclassified ...
ATATCATACACACACACACACACACACACACACACACACACACACACACACACACACACACACACACACACACACACACACACACACACACACACACACACATTTATAAGCAAACGTTTCTTTTCCTAAATGATTATAAGCTATATCAATAAAAATTTATTATTATCAATAATTATTTTCTATTAATAGTAAATTATAAGTGATAGCTTTTAATGCATTACATAAATCTTTAATAGGAAATAAGATTACGATATTTATAGGAAATGTAAAAAAAATTGTAATTTATGCTTTTATTTTAGATTCTATTTCTCAGTATGCCTGATGGCGTGTACAAGTCAATCTTCGTGTTGCAAAAATGTATATGCCGTGCATTTAACTATATTTATGGCTTTCTCGTTCTCTTCTTCGAGTACATCGCTCCTTACGCTAAGCGTACTGGTAAATCATAATTGTCAAATGATCTGAAGTAAATAAACTTCCTCAGCTTCGCGACAAGTAATTCATGTCGTAAACGTTCAAACGGTATGACTAATTTGTAGCATTAATTACGTTAAGAAAATTACACGTTGAGATAAATCGAGCGATCGATGCACCTGATGCCATTGCCATTTCCGCGCAGGAAACGCAACCGGTCAGCCACGGCGAACTCGTTGGCAGTGGAGCTCGTTACCTCGCAACCCCGAAGTAGGAGCGTAGAGGGGCATCGCAAAAATGGAAATGCCAAGCTGTTATTCATCTACAGGTTCGTTTCTTCGTCCGTGAACTGGCTACAGTCGGCGATGCTTTAGACGATGGTATGTGTATCACCATGCGTGAGGCATGGCTGACCATAGACCGGCTCAGAAGTGGCCGAGACATTCGCCTCTCGACCGCGACCATGAGAGCACTCAACTCTCGACGCCCACGGTCAACCGCGAGCATCTATCGGCTCGTGCCTCGCTCGACTCTTTGTTTCTTCTTTCTGCTTTGCATCCTTCATCATACACGAGCGCGAAGTGTGCCTCACGATGACGGCAGCGTCATTGCGGATCAAGTGCATGATAAGATTTCGAAACCAGTAGAGGTGAGTGATTCTGACAACGTAAATAAAGAGGATGTGGATCAAGCACGAAAAAGCTTGGCGATAGTAGAACATGATGAAGATGAAGATATTAGTGAAGGAAGAAATAACTCAGAGGAAAAGATATTCATCGAGGATCCTGAAAAGATTCAGGCCGAAGCTGCCGGTGATGAAGGTAGCGTAGCGAAGAAGAGAAGACGAAACGATGTGAGTCTTCCCGGTAAGCCCGTGTCGCAGAATGGCGAGACTGTCGCACAGAATGTTGAGGAAAAGGATGAAGGTATTCGAAGATTTGATGCTCAGTTCGAGTCTGATGATACTGAGACGATACTGGATCAACGGAATGTATCGGACAATACAGACAACAGTCAGGATTCACAAGGAGATACTATTGAAATTAATGTCGAGGAATTACATGCGGATGTAAAAAACGTAGACGTGAATGCCGAAGGTAGGGCGGAGCCAGAAGGAGAGAAGAACGTAGACACTTCTTTTAATCTTGGAGAAAATTTAGAAGATATTAAATTGAAATGCACGGATAAAATAGATTTAAACAAAGAAGAAACGGGGCAGATCGAAAATTTAGCGGAACATAATTTGGATGAGGCACAAATAGAGAATATCGAAGAAGTGAACGAGGACGTACGCAATGAGCTTCGTAGCTTGCAGCTTGCTCAAACGGAAGAAATCGAAAGTAATCAAGAGGAACATGTCGTGGAAGAAACTGAAAGTAATCAAGAGAAACGTGTGATCGACGAGGCTTCTAGCAATGAAGAAATCGGTGATGACGAAGACCTGGATCTGAACAGAGAAAATAGAGCCAGTGTAGTCCAAGGTAAGTCCAAGTACAAGAGTTCGACTGTTTATTTGAATGCTGAAGAAGGTAATTTGCCTGGTCGCGAGCAAGAATCGATTGTAGACGGTCAAATAAAAAAATTAATATCTATACGAAATGATGCACTTGAATCTGTCAGTAACGATGCGAAAGAGTCGGAAAAATTTGATGAAGAGAGTCTTCTTTCAGAGAAATTGGTTGAGGTTGAAGCGGTTGCAGCTGAAAAAGACGAAGAGATTCGTAATCAACGTAGCAGCGTGGAAGTGACATCGACTCAAAGTGAGAATCTTGATCATTCATCTTCAACGACGGAAGCCGATTTAAACCGTTTTCAAAAATGGAAGAATCAAGCTGCGTTTCTTCAGGAACAAATCAAGAACAGAACATTTTTGCAGTATTTAAGAGAACAGGCAATTGAAGTGCTCCCTGATATTCCAAAATTTACAGAAAACCAGTTATTAGATACTTTGAAGAATATTGCGATAACGCGGGAGTCACTTACGAATGAAACGTATTTAGCTAGCTTAAACGCGACCGAATTGACTAAAAACCAATTGGAAATAATAAAGTGTGCCGAGCAACTAGTACAGACAAAACAGCGCCAGTCGTTCGTGGAAAATATAGGGGAATGCATTCGCGGTCTCAGTGTCTTTAACTGCATACGCATCTTTGTCTGGCCCGTCGTGCTTGACAATCTTCCGGAATCAGTTAAGCAGCCTCTGAATTATCTGCCAATCGAGGTAAACTTAATGGATTTATTTCAGGGTAACAAAGCCAAATCTGCGAGATCAGAGAACAGCATTCATCATCCATGGTTGATAACGCCTGAGTTCGTTGTTTTCAACATTCTGAAGGGTGCTTTGGAATCGAAAGTCACCTACGACTTGATTCCGACTTTCATTGATCCGTCGAACGAAACCCTGAGGGCACTGCTCACTATCGGCCAACTCCAAATTTTGCAGATGGCTGAGAAACTTTTACCCGGTGAGAGGCGTCGCGAATATGCCGACAGGATGTTCTCATGCGTACGTAGATTCGAGTACTTCAGCTGCATCAAGTATTTTGCCTGGCCAATGGTGAAACAACATTATCCGACACTGCCGGTTTTTCCGGATTATCAGAATTGGTATCCGTCAATACCGTTGTATCCGCAGTACCCTATCGTTCCCTTTCCCAGTTTTGTGGGAACTCCTGGCGAGCTTCCAGAAGTCATTGAAGCTGACGCCACGAGAATGCGGAAGCCCAAGCCGGAAGCGGTGATCGTGAACATTCTTCAGAATACCTTGAAGGAGCACGCGAAGGTTCCTCCTCCATCTATCGCTCATACAGATTCTTACATTGCTGTACTTCCTCCGGAGCAATTACTGTCGATCCACATGGCTGAACAGCTACTTCCTATCGCGTATCGTCCAGAATTTGTTCAAAAGACTGTTAAGTGTATTCAGGAATTTAATTATGTAACCTGTTTTAAATATTCCACCTGGCCGACGGTCAAGCAATTTATTCCCAATCTACCGGATATTTCCGAGTGGCTACCGGACTGGCAATTGCCCGATTTCTTCGGTTTGTTGCCAAATTTTCAGATTCCTGATTTTTCATCAATTTTAGGAGGAAGCCAATCACCGACTTTACCGATTCCTCCGACTTTACCAAATCCACCGACTACGACGACACCGCTAGTCACTGAAAATCCATCTGAATCCGCTGGTGCAGAAAAATTATCCAATCGGATTCCATTATTATCGCGCCAAAATGAAATTTCTTCTAAAGCATCCAGCGAATTAGAAAACAAGGTTACGGAGATTTTAACAAAGGTACATAATTCTTTGAGAGCGACATCGAAAAATTCGCATTTAATCGTCAACGAAAATGTCATTGTTCTGACAACAATTACTGAGAAACAACTTAATATACTACAATTAGCGGAGAGCATGGTACCACCTCCGGCTCGGGCACCTCTTGTAATTCAAGTTATGTCTTGCCTCCAGGCAAACAATGACTTTCTCAATTGCACTAGATACGTCATTTGGCCCACAGTTGCTCTTTACGTTCCTAATTTCCCTAAATTTCCTGATTTCTCATCTGCTCAACAACCATCAAAACAAGAAGATCAAATGCCATTAAAAGACAAGAACATTTCAGCTATCAAGGATCAGCAGGAATGGAATAAATCGCAAACGAATTCCAACGTGAAGATTATTTCTAGGACGAAATTTTCACCTAATAATGGTCCTGTGATTAGTGTTACTGGTACCCGATTTGTGCCGATATTTACAGAACATCCTGAATCGGTAATACTTAACATTCTCAAGGCGATTCAGCTATCTTCGCCAAACGTAAGAGATGAGCAGAGTGTGAAAATAACCAGCACGCAACACTTTGATCATCTGCTTAATGATCAACAATTGACTATTCTTAAGATAACAGAGGGCTTACTACCCGATGCAATTCGTTCTGCTTTTATCGATCGAATGATAGAATGTATACGCAAGAACAATTTTCTAGGATGTTCAAGGACGGTATTGTGGCCGAGTTTATCGAAATATTTCCCTAGATTGCCCAGCTTTCCAAATTTCGAAGGCCATCCTCAAGCAGCAAACAATACTAAGACTACATTACCTCAGAATCTGACTGATCCATCGCCGTTGTCGGAGACTGATGTGAAAGTCGGTCAGCACGGAGATGCTACTGTTACCATTACAGATACTAGATTTTATCCGATTTTTTCGGAACATCCAGAAGGTGTAATTTTAAGAATACTTAAAACCGTGCAACATTCTACGCCGGAAGTCCTACCTTCAATGATTACTTCAAGATCGCCGCATATAACGTCTTATTTTACGGAACAGCAAGGTAATATCGTTCAAATTGCCGAAAGTCTATTACCGGAATCAGTAAGACCAATCTTCGTAGAGAGGATGATCGCTTGTGTTCGAGAGAGTACGTTCCTCGACTGTACGAGGAATATAGCTTGGCCGACAATTGCTCAATTTTTCCCGAGATTGCCAAACTTTCCCAATTTTGAAAATTTTCAAATTCTACCAAGAACTAAACTCGATTTATCATCGATCATACTACGCAATGCTTATTCCGATAATCAGACGTCCAATGAAAAGAGTGAAAATATATCAAAGATTGCCATAAAAACAATTGAGGATAAAATAGAGAGTACATTGAAAGATTTGCTGAGTAAGAACTCATCACCGCGTTCAGAAGATTCTTATCTAGACGTCAATAATCCTGTGATAGGCACCTTTTTGACTGCTCAGGAGATGAACATTGTCAGATTGGCGGAAAGAGCAATACCGGATTTGATACGTCGCGAATATGTAACTAACTTGTTGGACTGCGTGAGAAGCAATAATTTCATGACCTGCACCCAGCATGTCACTTGGCCAATTTTGAAGCAATTTTCGCCAAGTATACCAAGCCTCGAAGAGTTGTTCGGTCAGCTTCAAACTCCTAGTGCTGGTCAGATTCCCGGTATAAGCCTAATTCCTGGCGCTGGTCAAATTCCTGGTATTAGCCAAATTCCCGGCTCTGGTCAGATTCCTGGTATAAGCCTAATTCCTGGTTCTGGTCAAATTCCTGGTATTAGCCAAATTCCCGGCTCTAGTCAGATTCCCGGTATAAGCTTAATTCCTGGCGCAGGTCAAATTCCAGGTATCAGCCAAATTCCTGGAGCCAGTCAGATCCTTGGTGTAGGTCAATTTCAGATCCCTGGTCAGATCCCGAGTTTTCCTGGAAATCCTTTCGCCGAGCGTCCCGGCATACAGTTTCCTCTTCCTCAACGTCCTACAGTACCGAGTGGAATTCAAACTGGCATTCCTCAGTTTCCAGGATTGCCTAGCTTTGGCGGCATAAATTATCCGCAAATTCAAATCCTGTCAGACGCGCCGAAAGAGTCGAAGTTGCAGGAGCCAAAGTTGCAGGAATCGAAGTCGCAGGAATCGGAATTGCAGGAGCCGAAGCCGCAGGAGCTGAAGTCTCAAGAGCAAACAATTCAGTCGAAAATTGCGCATGCAGTGGAACAGGCAAACCAGATAAGTGGAGAATCGAGGGCTTCGAACACTGCGTCAGTAGGTGAATCAGGCTTACTCCGCTAAACACATATCGACACCCCTTCTCAATATTCAGTTCATTAATTTTTAATTTTGTTTATTTTACCTAGACAAGCAAGGAACCATTCCCAAGTATCTTGGACAATCATCAAACATCCTCATAGATTCCAAGGAAAAAGTCCAGTTATCTGAATTTAAGCAACAACCATTGTCGGAGTCCGTTCCCTCAAGCGAATCATCCAAGAAACACGAAAGAAAACGAAGAAGTACTGATCAATTATTAAATTCTTACTATGAGACCGAAGGAGAAATTGAACAGACTTCGGAGACGACAATGGATAGCATGTTCCCGAACATCACGGAATCCGACTTTCTTCAGCTTCTAGTTAATATTTCCAAATCTGAAAAATTTTTGGAAGAAAAATCTAAAGATAATTCAAAGGAATATTTTGTTGATACATTAAATTATACAGTCAGAAATTCTCTAACTGCCGATCAGTATGAAATCTTGAAGCTGGTGGAAGATTTGAACGAACATACGGCAAATCGCAATTTTCTATCGCGAGTAGTTCGATGCGTACAGAGCTTGAGCTTTATCAGATGCATGGGCATTTTCGTCTGGCCAGTAATTACTAGTATTGTGCCATCTATCTTGCCGTCCTTACCCTCATTTCCTATTGGTTTCGGAAGATCAATGGAAACTGAAGTACAGAATTTCTTCGGTATATCCACAAAGGATTTCGAGAAGGAATTATTGGCGAGAAAGAAATCAATGGAAAATATTTTCTTGGACTGGTATAAGACAGCGATGGAGGATAAATTTCAAATAGATATGGGTTTCCTAAAGCTTAAGGGTTACGGGAACGGTGAAATCGGTATAAGCTTCAATGGCTTTCGCGAAGGGAGAGCTACGAAGATCAAAGACAACAAGAATTTGCCGAGTATTTTGACGATCATCAGCGATATTATGGAAGAAGTATTAGATCAGCGGCCGGACAACGAGAAGCTGAAAAAAGAAAAAGAAAAAAAAGAGAGGAGTCTGGATGACATGCAAGATGCGAATTTTCAACTTTTGCAAGAGAGCGAGTACACGGACATTAAGCGATCTATAAATGACGATAAGATAATCACTATGTTTCTAGATAAAATCAAGGCCAACGCAACGGACTTCGCTGATGGTGATGTTGCTCAGTTCCTTAACGTAGATAATGCTTACAATGCTTTCAGTGTACTCTTTGGGACCCGTTTAAACGAAAAGTTTGCAAGCAGATTAAAAGCCTTTACTGAAGAACATCTTAGAAGAGATAATACTGAGAAGCATATGAAAAATTTTAGCACGGAGGAAATAAAAGTAATACCATTGAAGGAAGAAATGACCTATGAGATTCAAAAAGAATCTGTAGAAAATGACAAACACAAAAGAGATCATCGTGCAAAGAACGAATTCAGATCTTTGCTGAATGAATATTCAGAGGATTTAGAAAAGAAGACGGAAGTTTCTATGCAGAAGAATGAGGATCCAGATAATGAAAATAGGATCAAAGATACCGAATCATCCTCTGATAATAATATGCGTTCGGAACTGAGGATTTACTTGCCACGTTTGCAAGAAGACATTATGTCCAAGAAAATCACGAGTGCGATGGTACATCTCGGAAGAGCGTTGAAGACAAAGATGAGTCATTTGACACCTGGAATTGGTTTCATAATAACTTTCATCATCCAGATAGCTTTGGCTCACGCGAAAGCGGCTGCTTCCATAGCTGGTATGATCAGCAATATGGCCCTTGCATCAGCTATATTCGGTATGATTCGACAAAGTGTATTCGGGTCGGAAAATCCGAAGATCAAATATGTATACGATAATGATCAAACGGGTCCGGGGATTACTTGGCCACATCATCATAGATCATATTATCATCATGAGAAATAGTATTTTGCCTGCTCAAGTCTTATTTTTTATGTACACTATATTAAATTTCCATACATATGTTTTGTTAAGAGCTTTATATAAGCCTCTATTGTTACAGACTTTTCTTGAAGTCTGAAACAATAGAATTATATATTGGGTTAGCTTTAATGTCTTTATATTAGTATTGTAGTGGTCGCGTTTATAAGACAATGTAATTTCGAGATAACTACTCGATTTCTTTGCATAACAAAATTTTATTATTTCTTAAAAAGACATTAGTCGAAAAGATAGATATTAATAGTTTCTGTAGATGCGTCCAGGACATTGTTTCTCGTAATATATCTTATTTACACTTTAGTAACACAGAATTCAAGTAGAGCATATTTTCAAAAGTTAGAGTAGATGATATTTAGAATCTTCTGAAGAAAGGTATTTTCGTAGATGATTATGGAAACAATTCCTCGCAATTTAATCAGCGTGAAACACGCGCCATTTCGCAGGTGATATTTATTTCATTGTCATGGGGCTTTATGGTGGTGGGTGATATTTTTTTAAAGATTAAGACATAAGTACGGCATTAAAAAATATGTAATACGTAATACAGAATGTATCACAGAAAAAATATTGAATTGCTAGCGTAAGTTTTTTTTAAGACTGATATATTCTTAAATATATCTGATTAAAAATAAATGAATTATATCTATCTTGTATAATCTCTATTGTCCCTTCAAATTACAATTATCAATTAATTAATTTTAATGTTATTTTATTTTTTAATAGAATAAGCATTTTAATAACATTATAAAGTTTTGTTACATTTATATTATAAACAATACAATTATTTTAATTTTAATTCTTGAAGTTTTTAAAAATATATGTCTAATTTGATTTGTAGAATTCGATGAAGAAGTAAATATAATAAATTTTATGCTTGCGCTGCAATATTATTCGAAAATACTGGTGCTGCAACTTTCAAGAACCTTGAGAAGGCAACAGTCAGGAATAAACCTAAGATTATTCTGGACTACCACTGAAAGTCTTCTCTCTCTTTTCGTGTATTTCCTCTTTCTTTTATTTATTTCATCAGTTTTGCATGCGGCAAAACGTATTGGGATGCAATAAGAGCACAAAAGAGACTAGAGTTAAGATCATGGTACAACACGCAACCGTTAGAATGTTAAACTACTACGAAAGCAAAATAATTTTATTACTTTAGAATTCTATAAATATTATTTTTCGATATTTCTTGCATTGCATATAAGTGTAAAACTACGAATTCTTGGCAGAAACTCTAAATAAAAACTCTAAATAAAAACTCTAAATAAAAACTCTAAATAAAAAAGACAAAAATAATTGGATTCAAAAGTTGGACACACGCTTAGTATAGCACTGTGTCATAAGCGACAGAGCTCGGTTCTACGTCAAGATTAATTTTAATCTCGGTTTAATTTACACTTTATCTTTTAAGAAAAAAATAAACAGCAAACTAAAAAAAGAGAAAAAAGTAAAATAAATTAATTCCAACCAAACTTATTTAACGAATAATAATTTCATTCAACGGAATAAATGTAAAATGCTTAGAACATAAATATCTAGCGTAAGATAAGATATTTTTAGTCAATCACGAATGGCCAAATGGAAGGTACTACATCTTCTTGAATCACTTTTGATTCTTCTTCCTCTGGGATTTCTTCTGTGATCGTCCTCGGTTCGATTTCCGCAGAATAAGTTAATTCATTCAAGTAATACCTTCAGTAAGTAATTATTAATTATATTATAGAAATGCTTATGATACGATTCATTTTTAAGTATCATAAAATATACATATATACCATTCGTGAGCGTGATGACAATCGATATTTTCCTCGTCCGTGCATATCCGCTGTTTCTGATCAAACACTGTATCGTTAGCGCAGATCACTGGGAATCCATCACCGAAATTTTCACAAACATGAAATATCCTGCAATTGTAATCTATGTCGGCATAAAAACCGGATGGCATATCCTTGCAAGTAAAGCGAAAAGTTAGATTGGCGAAGATATCGATATCATTTTGTTCACTTGATATTTCCTCGTAGGTTTCCAGATGATTTCTATCCTATGTAAAACATAGTAATTTGTAATTTTTAATTTTAATTACAAAGATATATTAAAATAATTTCAAAGTAATTAAAAAAAATTCTTACGAAATGGCCTAAAGTAAATTGATTTGTCACCTTTGTATCTGTATAACAAAAAAGATATACATAAAACCTAACTTCTTTTAAATAATAGAAAATTTAGAAATCCTCAAGTAATCGAAATTTAATATAGAACTAATTTTAAAACTTACTCAACAATAATGAAAAATTAAACACGTATATTATAAAATAATTCATGTTAATTGTAATTTTTAAAACGAAAATTTTTTAATTCTTGGTACCGAAATTACAACTCAATATCAGCTAATACTATCATTCACTATTACTCGATGGATAACGCAACCGACTGCGCGACTACAACTACTACTCTTTGTCTGAAACTGCAGAACACGAAGAGCTCAATGACCTTAATAGCCATGTAATTTCTGAAAAGGCCCGTCATTCTCTCTCATTATTGTTTAAATGACACTTAACTATCGCATCCTGCTTTGCTAAACGATATTTTCGAAGAATCAAAAGAATATTCTAAGAACAAAAAAATCCGATTAATCTTCTCTATAAAGAAATTAAAAATGTCTTAATAAATTTGTTAATTAAAAAGAAAAAGTGATAAATATAAATTTATTACAAAGAAGTTTGTGTTAAAATTAAAATTTTCTATTATGAAGAAAATAACATACTTAAATTTTTTCGAGATGTTTATTTTAAATTAATCTGTGCACCAACAGATGTCGGCTTCATGCTATAAATTACATGACTCGGTTGAGTACCAAGGTAACTATGTAAAACTTTCACTAGCATCAACCAATCCTAAGGTGTACTTGACAGCTGACTTTCTTCAACACGAGGATTTGTCGTTACATACTAAATTAATATAACGTTATGCATTAAAGTTACGCAATAATATTTATTTATTTATTTATAATTGTTTATAATTTGAAAAACTTAAAAACAATGCAAACCAAAAGAATATAAAGAAATATTCAGAACTTGTGTGACAACTTCGAATCAATAACACTTTTATAATTTTTTGATGTTCTTAAAAAGAAATCTTAAAATTGATCAAGTTGAAACTTTTTTTAATTATTCATTAAACAGAATAAGACAGAAATTTTTTACATACTTTATTATTATAATTTTTTATTATTAATTTAATTTTGTCAGGTTACTAATAGCAGCTTATCAGTCGCGACCTCCGAAGATATGTAGCATTTTATCAAAATGTGATGTGTGACGAGACTCTCCTTCTTTCTCTCGCAACGACAAAGATGGGATGTCTACGAAAGGATAGCGTATCAACTGCCAATGAGGGAGGCCTTACTTCTGAAGCTGCCTTTCTCTTTGCCTCCGTGCCTCGGTTCAGTTTTCACGGCAGCTTCAGCCAGGAATCACATGCAGAATGTCTTGAAGACACACGAAGGTGAATTCAAAACGTGTACTCCTTTCTGTTCTTCTTTCTCGCTCTTTCTGCTCCTGCATGGTGAAAGAAAAAGGACAACCCGTTCGACTGCGAAAATGTAACTCTGAGGATACCAACAGTGCATCCTTGAAAAAAATCACAACGACCTTCGCGCTTTTAAAAATCGTTGGGCAAAGTGTAACAAGGTATATCGCGACTTGTGACAAACGATAATATTATAGTCTATATCCATTAGCTTTAAATTGCAAAATGTTCGGAAATATTGTTTTTAAAAATTTCGCAATTTACTGACTATTAGAGTAATAGCAAGTATGATGTATTATACTAATAATAAGGAACAGCTTATCAAACTGCTTATATCAGATATGTCAGGCTATAGATTGAGATTAAAAGCAATTAGAAAAAAATCAATATCAAGTTTAGTAAACTTTGCTTTGATTGGTTAAATTCAATTTCAATTTTTAATACGAATATTAAACTTGTTATATTTTTAAATATAAAGATGCTAAATTTCGTAATGTTCGCAGCTGAATATCCACGTGTATTTAGGCGCGTCATCTCTCCGCTCAGCGATTTTAACGCATGTACAAAACATTACGCTTCTATCTTACTTGTTTACTTGAACTAATTACTTGTTTACTTGAACTAATTATCTTTAATACTTAACTAACTCACGAAGCTTTGCACAGTTATTTCTATTTTATTTAATTGCAATAATATTGTTCTTTATAATTATTCTAACTTGATATATTATACTACTTGATATAGTATTTAAATACAATATAAGTAAAATTATTTTTATTTTTTTAGAAAATTCATTATTCAATATATAAGATTTTGATTTTTTTCACATAAATTTAAGATTCGGAACTTTGTAATGGTTTTCTAAATAATGTTTTCTAAATAATCTTCATAAATTACAAAATTTTATATAATAATCAAATATAAATTAAATTAAATTCACATATTCTTTACTTTATTTAAAAAAAAATTTCTTAATAATTACTATACATATAACATTTGTGAAAGGAAAGGTGTTACAAAAATCGTATAGTAAACGAATATAGGATATTATCGAAACAAAAATATTCTTGTCTACTATGTTAAAGAAATGCACAGAAAAGTGCATCTCATTTTGACGAGGCAGTTTCTTTTATAATGAGATTTAATTTTAATACTTAACTGCAA